>JACCED011566218.1_pt1 | contig 32518 bp, 36 predicted proteins | sample 7455021 | NCBI WGS metagenome assembly JACCED01 (sample SAMN15323456, study PRJNA562643) | freshwater metagenome | isolation source: river surface water | place: USA:Blue River Watershed | collected 2017-08-19 | reverse complement strand
GCTTCATCCGTCACGCAATCATAGGCACCAAAAGGCGCGGTAACATTGGCTGTCTCTGCCGCGGGTGCGTCCGGCGTCGTCGCACGGCTTGCCGCGCGATGCGGTGCGCCATTCGTCTCGCCAAAGCCCATGCGCGCCAGGATGGAACGGAAACCCTGCGCGCGCAGAAAGGCTTCCAGCTTGCCATCGCCTGGTGCCTTGGCTTCCAGGGCGGCAATCTCCAAAGGCAGTGGCGCATTATCATCAAGCGCCACCAAGCGGCGGGAAATCCGCGCCAATTCGGCATTTTCTACCAGCGCTTCGCGCCGCTTCGGCTGCTTGATCTCACCGGCGCGGGCCAGCAGCGCTTCAAGATCACCATATTCATTGATCAATTGCGCGGCGGTCTTGATGCCAATGCCCGGTACGCCCGGCACATTATCCGTCGCATCCCCGGCCAGCGCCTGCACATCCACGACCTTGTCCGGGGTGACGCCGAATTTTTCCAGCACTTCCGGCGCGCGCAGCGGCTTCTGCTTCATGGGGTCGAGCATCTGCACCGCAGGGCGGATCAATTGCATCAGATCCTTGTCGGAAGACACAATCGTGACATGCCCGCCGGTGGCCTCGAACGCCTTGGCATAGGCGGCGATCAGATCATCCGCCTCAAAACCCTCATGCTCCACGCGCGCGACGCCAAAGGCATCCGTCGCATCACGGATCAGGCCGAATTGCGGCACCAATTCCGGCGGCGGGTCTGGGCGATGCGCCTTGTAATTGGGGTAAATCTGATTGCGGAACGTATTGCGCCCGGCATCAAACACCACCGCGATATGGCTGGCGGCATGGCGCAGCAGAAATTGCGACAGCATATTGGTGAAGCCGAATACGGCATTCACCGGCGTGCCATCTGGCCGCGTCATCGGCGGCAGCGCGTGATAGGCGCGGAAGATATAGCCCGAACCATCCACCAGAATCAGATGGCGTTCGCCGGGCTTGGCCTCTGGCAGGCCCTCGGCCCCCGCAATTGCCTCGCTCAAGGCTTTGCCATGCGGGCGCGCCGCTTCGGGGCCGCTGCCGTCTTCAATGGCCATGATCCTCGCCAGCGCCTTCGGCCAGCACATAGGTGATGGAACAATAAGGGCAGGTCACATCATGCCCTTCAATATGCAGCCAGATGCGCGGATGGCCGAGGCCACTGGCGGCTTCCCCATCACAGGCGATCTTGCGGCTTTGGACCGTGACGCGCTGCTCGGGCGTCACGCCCGCCACGGGCTTCGGGCCATAGCCGGTCATTTGCTGGTCGCGCATCGGGGTCCTCATCTATCTCGACTTCGGGCGATCATACCGGGGTGGGGGGTGATGGACCAGCCTTCGGTCGCGGCCTATCTCTGCCTGATGCCTCATCAACCGGCCATCTCCCGCCGCAATATGTTACTCGCCGGCTTCGCCTTGGCCAGCTGTGCCGAGGCGCGCGCGCCCATGGGGCCGGTGGTGACCCCCCCCATCATCCGGGATGATGCCCTGGTCATGGCCGATGGGGTCAGCCTGCCCTTGCATGCCTGGCAGCCGGTAGGGCCACCGCGCGCCGTGATGCTCGCCTTGCATGGCATGAATGAATATGGCCGATCCTTCGCCGAAGATGCCGCGCCCTGGTTCACCGCCCAGGGTGTCGCACTTTACGCCTATGACCAGCGCGGCTTTGGCGGCACGGCCGCGCGCGGGGTTTGGCCGGGGCATGAGGCGCTGGCACAGGATGCGATTACCGCCGCCGGGCTGATCCGCGCCCGCCATCCGGGCCGGCCGCTGTTCATGCTGGGTGAAAGCATGGGGGGCGCCGTGCTGGTGCTGGCCGGCAGCAAGGCCCCCATGGCCGATGGCCTGGTGCTTTCCGCCCCCGCCTTGCGGGGCCGTGCCAGCCTTTCCTGGCAGGCGCGCTGGACGCTGGATGTGATGGCGGCCTTGGTGCCGGGGCTTGCTCTTTCCTCCAGCGCGCCGCTGTTTCGGCCGACGGATAATCTGGAAGCCTGGCGCCGCTGGTCCCGCGATCCACAGGTGCTGAAGCAAACCCGCGTGGATGCCGTGGCCGGGCTGGTGGAGCTGATGGAGGCCGCCACCACCGCCCTGCCGCGCTTCACCGCCCCGGCCCTGGTGCTTTACGGCGCCAAGGATGAGCTGGTGCCGCCCCAGCCGATTCGCGCGGCCTGGGGCCAATTGCCCCGCGGCGCCGCGCAGCGCCTGGCCTATTATCCGGAAGGCCATCACATGCTGTTGCGGGATTTGGGTGGGGCGGCCGTGGCGGGCGATATCCTGGCCTGGATGGGTGACCGTGCCATGCCCCTGCCCAGCGGGGCGGATCAGGCGGCGGCCGCCTGGCTTGCTTCTGGGTGATTGGGCTTCCAATCCTGGCCGCGCATGGCATCTTGCGCGCGAGCAGATAACAGTGAAAGCACAACCATGCCCGTCAATGGCCTTGGCCCCTATGATGACAGCAATATCTTCGCGCGCATCCTGCGCGGCGAAATTCCGGCGAAGAAGGTGCATGAAGATCAATATAGCCTCGCCTTCCATGACATCGCGCCCCAGGCGCCGGTGCATGTGCTGGTGATCCCGAAGGGCAAATATGTCTCCATCGCCGATTTCAGTGCGGAAGCGACTGCGGATGAAATCGCTGGCTTCTGGCGTGCCGTGGGTCAGGTGGCGAAGGCTTTGGGGCTGGAGCCTGATGGCTATCGCGTATTGATGAATATGGGCATGCATTCCGGCCAGGAAGTGCCGCATTTTCATGTGCATATCTGTGGCGGGCGCCCCCTGGGCCGCATGATTCCCCAAGCTTGAAACGAACAAGAGGAAGCGCAGCGTGATGTTCGATACGATTATTGTTGGCGGCGGTTCCGCCGGTTCCGTGCTGGCGCATCGGCTCTCCGCCCGCAGCAATCATAAGGTTTTGCTGTGTGAGGCCGGCCCTGACGCACCGCCCGGTGAGGAACCGCGCGAAATCCGCGACAGCTACCCCGGCACTGCCTATTTCGATCCGCGCTTTCATTGGACGGAACTGCGCGTCCATACGCAGATTGTGTCCCACAATAATCCACAGGAACGCCCACCCTTGCGCAAATACGAACAGGCGCGGGTTTTGGGCGGCGGTTCTTCCATCAACGGGCAAATGGCCAATCGCGGCGCGCCCACGGATTACAATGAATGGGAAGCGCGTGGCGCGGCTGGCTGGAATTGGGATGCAGTGCTGCCGTATTTCAAGAAGGTCGAACACGATCTTGATTTCGATGGTCCCTTCCATGGCAAGGATGGGCGCATCAAGGTGCGCCGCATCAAACCGGAAAATTGGAACAATCACGCCAAGGCCGCCGCCAAATCCTTCGCGGCTGCGGGCTTCAAGGCTTTGGAAGACCAGAACGGGTTTTTTGAGGATGGCTATTTCCCCATCACCATTTCCAATGCCGAAGAACAGCGGGTTTCGGCGGCCATGGGGTATCTGGATCGGGAAACCCGCGCGCGGGAAAACCTGACGATTTCCTGCGAAACCCAGGTGAAGGAATTGATCTTCGAAGACCAGCGCTGCGTTGGCGTGGTGGCCTTGGTGCGCGGGCAGGAACAGCGCTTCATGGGGCGGGAGATCATCCTATCCTGCGGCGCCATTCATTCCCCGGCGCATTTGCTGCGTTCGGGCATCGGCCCCGTTGGGCATTTGCGTGATCTTGGCATTCCGGTGCGCATGGCCTTGCCCGGTGTTGGCCAGGGTTTGATGGATCATCCTTCCATTGCGCTGTCTTCCTTCCTGAAGCGTGGCGCGCGGGTGGATAATCAAACCCGCCGCCACATCCTGCTGGGGCTGCGTTATTCATCCCAGCTGGAAGGCGTGCCGGCGGGCGATATGTTTGCCGCTGTGGTCAGCAAATCCGCCTGGCATGCGGTGGGCGAACAAGTCGCTTCCATGCTGCTTTGGGTGAATAAGACCTATTCGGAAAGCGGGCAGCTCAAGCTTGCTTCCAGTGATTGGCGGGAAGAGCCGATCGTTGAATTCAACCTGCTGTCAGACAAGCGCGATCTTGACCGACTGATGAGCGGCTTTCGCATGATGGCCGCGATCCAGATGAGTGACGACCTCGGCAAGGTCACGGATAATCATTTCCCTGCCAGCTATAGCGACCGCGTGCGCAAGATTGGTGTGGTGAATGAAAAGAACCGCATGCTGACCAAGATGATCAGCATGGTGCTGGATGGGCCGTCTTTCCTGCGCCGCTATTTCATCGACAATTTTGTGGTGGAAGGCTTCCGCATTGATCAGGTGCTGACCGATGATGCGGCCTTGGAAGCCTTCATCCGCAAGGCCACCATTGGCGTGTGGCATGCTTCCTGTTCCTGCCGCATGGGCCGACCGGAAGACCCGATGTCAGTGGTGGACCCGAATGGCCGTGTGAAAGGCATTGAAGGCTTGCGCGTGGTGGATGCTTCCATCTTCCCCGTGGTGCCCTGCGCCAATACCAATTTCCCCACGCTGATGTCGGCGGAAAAAATCGCCGATGCCATCATTGCGGGGCATTGAAGGGCGCTATTCCTTTACGCCCGGATAGACTGCGCCGTAATAGCGGCGCAGTTCTGCAATCTGCCCCGGCGGTGGTTGGCCATAGGCACCGCGCCGGCTGGTGAAGCGCCCGCCCATGGCGCGGCGCAGCTTTACCGCCGCCTGGGCCTGTTGCACCAGCGCCAGCGGGCCGCACAGCACCGGCGCGCCACGGGCGGTTTCATGCACGCCTGCTTCAAACAGCAAAATCATGGCGACACCCACGGCCGGGATCACCACCTCCGCGCCGCGCGCCACGCAATCCTCGGCCGCCTTGTGGAATTGCGCGAGGACGGCATCGCGCACCGGGCCGGGGGAAAAGGCGGCTTCCAGATCGGTCAGCTTCGCCACATCCATCCGCGCCGTGGCGGCCACGCGCCCGGCCAGGCCGTAGCTCCGGATATTCTCCGCCACGCGCGCTTCGTGCTTGTCGTTTGAGAAGACAATACCGATGGAAGCGCCCATCTGGCAGGCGGTCAGCAGGGCGGTTTCGCATAACCCGAGCACTGGGATGCCCGAAATCTCCCGCGCGATACGCAGCCCTGGGTCCACAATATTGCCAAGTAATACGGCATCGAAGCCCTCAGCCTCCGCACGGGCCACGTTTTCTAGTACTTCGCCGGTTTCGATGAATTCCAGGTAGCGATATTGGTCGCCAATGCCGCCCCGTTTTTCGATGCCATGGATGGCGATTTCCGTGCCCGGGTCCGCCGTGGCATCCAGCACGCGCCTGAGCGCCTTGGCATAGGTTGGCCAGGCATCCGGCCGGGTCAGGGATTGGTACCAGAGTTTCATTGCAGCATTCCCGCATGGCTTGGGCAGATAGCGCCCTAATCCGGGCGCGGCGTCCAGGGGCTTTGGGCTCGCCCCGGTGGCGGCTGATCTGGTATATGTTGCGCCATGAGCATGACCCTGGCCGATCTCCTGGCGCCGCTGACGCCAGAACGCTTCTTCGCCGAATATTATGACCGGCAACCGCTCCATCTGCCCGGAGCGGCGGAGAAATTCGCGCCCGTGCTGGATTGGGCGGGGATCAACCGCCTGCTTGGCATGACCCATATCTGGTCGGAACGCAGCCTGAAGCTGGTGCTGGACAGCACCACCATCCCGCCGGCGCAATATAGCCAAAGCGCGATGTCACGCGATGGCGCGACCACGCTGCAACCCATTACCGCCAAGGTGCAGGAATGGGTGGCGCGCGGTGCCTCTGTGGTCATGAATGATGTCGATAGCCTGACCCCTGGCCTTGCGGATGTGTCTGCCGCGCTGGAGGGGGCGGGGCTCGGTAAGGCGCAGGCCAATGTCTATATTTCCTGGCAAAGCCATAAGGCCTTCCATGCGCATTACGATACGCATGATGTCTGGGCGGTGCAGGTGGAAGGCGAGAAAACCTGGAATATCTGGGAAGGCCGCGCTGAATGGCCGGTGCCGCATGCGCTGTTTCGTGGCCAGCCGCAGGAATTTCACGAAAAGGCCAAAGGGGCGCTGCGTTTCAAGGCGCATCTGAAAAAGGGTGATCTGCTCTATCTGCCGCGCGGTTGGTACCATGATGCCTTGGCGGAAGCGCCCAATTCCGTGCACATCGCCTATGGCGTTCATGCCCCCATGGGCATTGATTTCATGAGCCTATTGACCGAACGTGCCTTCCATGAGGCTGAATTCCGCAAGCCCTTGCCGCGACAGGATGGCTCCGCCGCGGCGAAATATGCCTTGACCCAACGCGCGGCGCTGCTCGGGGCGCGCATTGCCGAATTGGCGCGGGACCCCAGAATTTTGCAGGCTTTGGAAGGGTTCATCACCAATTACCGCTATGAACGCGGTGGCTATGATCTTTTGGCGGCACGTGGTGCTGATGCCGCCCAGGGCGGCGGCCCGGTCTTTCAGGTGCGGCCCAATGTCAAAACCGTTCGGCGTGGCGCGGAATTCGGCTTGAAAACGGAAATGGGTGTCCTGCCCGTGGACGCGGCCGAGATCGAGGCCGCGGGTTGGATCATCGCCCGCCCCAGCATTACGGAAGCCGCTTTGGCCTTGGCCTTTCCCGCCGTGAATGCGCCGGCGCTGATTGCCAAGCTCCGCGCGGCCGAGATCCTGGTGGCGGCCTGATGCGCGCGTGGCTTTGGGGCCTTTCGCTCCTGCTTTTGCTGGCGCCCGGTCTTGCGCCGGCGGCGAGTTTTTCCTGTTTTGGTGCAGAACGGTTGGAAGATGATGTTTTCTCCATCGTCTTTACCCGTGGTAGCGCAAAAATCCCGGAAGCGGCGCGTTCGCCCTTGGCTGCAGCGATTGATGCCGCCCTGGCGGAACCGGATCGCAATATCTGCATCCTGGGCCATGCCGGGCAGGAAGGCGGTGCCACAACCTCCATCACCTTGGCTGCGCAGCGCGCGCGTGCGGTCGCGGCGGCCTTGGCGAGCCATGGTGTGGGTAATGAAAGGCTGCGATCAGAGGCACGGAGCGCCCAATTCAGCCCGCGCGCCCGCGCCCTTGAACCGCCTTCGCGCACTGTCACCATTGTGTTGATGCCCTGAACCAATGATGGCCCTGGGGGGCTTGCCCGGACCTGCGGCGGGGGCCAGAAGGAGTAAATTATTGCGGCCCGATTCGCGGCCCTGAGGTAAGGAGAAGCGCCGATGCTTTCGCGTCGTTCCCTATTCGCTATCGGTGGTGCGGCCCTGTTGCTGAATGGGTGCGAACGCGTCCTGCCCGATGGGCGCTTTCCCTTGATGGAAGTCATGGGGGCCGAGCCTAATCTTTCCAATTTCCGCGCGGCGCTGCGCAGTTCCGGCCTGGCGGCGGAATTATTCGACCGCCCCGGCATTTACACCGTGCTGGCGCCCACCGATCTGGCTTGGTCCGGCGCGCCGGAGCGCATTCGCAAGGGTGAACGCGAAGCCTTGCTCAATCTGATCGCTGGCGGGCGCTTGCGCCTGCCCGATATTCAGGCGCGTGGTGGCCGTATTCGTATGTTGAGCGGCATTGATGTGCGGGTTGTGGGCGGCACGCCGGAAAACCCGCGCATTCAGGCTGCCCGCCCGGGCCAGGCGCCAGCCGGCGCCTCCGCCAGCATCATCCGGCCCAATCTTCTGGCCAGCAATGGCGTGGTGCACGTAGTGGAAGGCGTGCTGATCCCTGGATGAGGTGGCCTGTGGGGGGCTACTTCCCCCCACGCTGGGCATGGCCGGCTGAATGGATCAGCCGCCCTTTACATCCCCGATCGGGGCTGCGTCCTGGGTCATGCCGGCCAGGACCTCTGCCACATGGCGCACCTTGACTGATGAGCCTTCGCGCTTGAGCCGCCCGGCCATATTCAAAAGGCAGCCCATATCCCCCGCCAGCAGCGTACCCGCGCCCGTGGCCTGAATATCGCGGCATTTATCCGTGACCATACGCACGGAGATATCGGGATATTTCACACAAAAAGTCCCGCCAAAGCCGCAGCAGATTTCTGGCTCTGCCAATTCGATGAGGCTCAGCCCTTCGACGCTATTGAGCAATTTGCGTGGTTGCGCCTTCACGCCCATCTCTCGCAGGCCTGAACAGGAATCATGATAGGTCACGCTGCCATCCAGCCGCGCGGCAACCTTTTCCATGCCCATCACATCGGTCAGGAAGGACACCAGTTCATGCGTGCGCGCGGCCAGTGCTTCGGATTTGCCGCGATAATGCGGGTCATCATCAAAAAGGGCCGGGTAGTGATGTGCAATCATGCCCGCGCAGGAACCAGATGGGGCGACCACGTAATCATAACCCTGGAAGGCATCCACCACCGCGCGTGCCAGGGCCTTGGCATTGGCACGGTCACCGGAATTATAGGCGGGCTGGCCGCAGCAAGTTTGGGTTGGCGGCACTTCCACCAGGCAGCCGGCTTCTTCCAGCAGCTTGATGGCGGCGAAGCCCACGGTGGGTCGATAGAGATCCACCAGGCAGGTGACGAAAAGGGCGATGCGCGGGCGGGCTTGGGTCATGGGCGGAGTTTAGCCTTGCCGATGGCAACTGGCGATATGGGGCCCAACGTCAATTGAGGCGTTGGCGCAATTCACCGGCCAATGCCCGCACCCGCGCGGCCGCTTCCCCTTCCGGCACCAGTTCCAGGAAGCGATCAAGGCACCCCAGGGCGGCGCCAATGCGTTCCAGCCTTTGGTTCATCAGCCCCGCTTCCCGCCACAGGGCGGCATGGTCTGGTGCAAGCCGCAGCATGTCTTCCGTGGTGGCCAGTGCAGCCTTGATTTCACCCGAGCGCAAGCGCCGCAGCTTGATGTTGTTTTGCAGGCGCAGCAGCACTTCGCGCCGGGTCATCGGGCGTAATACGCCCGGGCGCAATTCGGCTTTTTCACCCTCAACCCGTTTGATCAAGCCGCGCAGATCCTGCGCTTCCAGCGCCTTGCCGCCGGCAAAGACATCCACAATCAATTTCCCGCGCGGCCCTTCCAGGGCGATCAGGAAATGGCCGGGAAAATCCACCCCATGCGCGCCCCATCCCGCAGCTTCCGCCGCGTGTAGCCACAGAATGCCAAGCGCTACCGGCAGGCCACGCCGACGTTCCGCAACGCGGATGAGGTTGGCATTGGCCATATCCTCATAGGTTTCGGAATCACCCTGATAACCAAAATGCCCATGCAGGGTTTCCGCGAGAATCAGCCGCCGCGCTTCCAGATCGCCGCCATCTGCCTTGCCATCCATGCTGGCGGCATCAACCACCTTGCGCGCGATATCCGAAAAATGCGCTGCCACGGCACGCCAATCAGCATCCGGCGCCTCTACCCGCGCGAGTTGCAGCGCCACGGCAGCGATATCCAGCTCCGCATCCGGCAGGCTACCGGCGGCTTCAATGGCGCTATGCGGTTCGGGGGCGTGGGTGATGGTCATCAAGGATATGTTTACGGCTTCTTCAGGAAGGATCAAGTTTTATCGGTGCTCTGGCCAAGAAGCTTAGGGCATCATACGGTTGCCCCGCACCCGGCGCGGCGGCGCAATTCTGCTAGCGGAGCAGTACCGGCAGCATGGAATCGAGGCGCAGCAGCCCCTCCTCAGTTGCACAAAGCCGGCCATTTTCGCGCCAGGATAGATAATCTTCCTCAAGGCAGGCGCTCAGCATTACCGGGTCCACGATTTCAGCAAAGGCAAGCCCGGTGCGGGCTTCGATGCGTTTGGGGTCGATGCCTTCCGAAAGGCGCAGCCCCATGAGCATGGCTTCCCGCCCCACATCCCCGGGGCTGAGCGTTTCAACATCCACCGCCGCATGGCCTTGGGCTTCCACCAGGCGCAGCCATTCCTCTGGCGCGCGATGGCGCCGCGTGGCCTGGATACCGCTTGGGCGGCGCACGCGTTGATGCGCCCCGGGGCCGATACCGAGGTAATCGCCATAGCGCCAATAGGCCAGATTATGTCGGCTTTCCGCACCCGGCTTGGCGTAATTGCTGATTTCATAAGCGTGCAAACCGAAACGCGCGGCTTCTTCTGCTGTGGCCAGATAAAGCCGCGCCGCGTCATCTTCCGGCGGCAGCGCAAAGGCACCACGGCGATAGAGCGTTTCAAACTGCGTGCCGGGTTCAATCGTCAATTGATAGAGCGAGAGATGATCCGCCGCGAGCGCCAAGGCCTGGCGCAGCTCTGCCCGCCAAGCCGCTTCAAGCTGACCGGGCCGTGCATAAATCAAATCAAAGGAAAGGCGCGGAAAAATGCCACGCGCCGCTTCCAACGCCGCAATCGCCTGCCCCACATCATGGCGGCGGCCAAGAAACCCCAAAGCCTCGGCATTCAGGGATTGCACGCCAAGGCTGGCACGATTGACCCCCGCATCGCGAAACGCCGCCAGCTTCGCGGCTTCCACGCTGGTGGGGTTGGCTTCCAGGGTGATTTCAATATCGGGCAAAGGGTCGAAGAAGTGCTTCGCATCTTCAATCAAGGCCGCGACCGTTTCGGGCGCCATCAGGCTTGGCGTGCCGCCGCCGAAGAAAATACTCGCAAGCGGTCGGCGTCCGATCAGTGCCGCTTCATGCGCCAATTCGCGCTGCAAGCCCGCGCGAAACCGTGCCTCATCCACCCTGTCGCGAACATGGGAATTGAAGTCGCAATAAGGGCATTTGGCCGCGCAAAACGGCCAATGGATATAAAGCGCAATCGGTTCCACGTGGTGCTTCTACGCTAATCGAGCTTCACGCCGGAAGCCTCCACCACCGGCAGCCACAGCGCCAATTGCGCCTGCCAGAAAGCGTTGAAATCAGCGGCACTGCTGCCGACCGGATCGGTGCCGGCTTCCACCAGCTTTTGCGCAATGGCGGGATTCGCAACGGCCGCGCGCGTCGCCGCTTCCAGCCGCGCGATCTGAGCCGCAGGTGTCGCCTTATGGACGAAAATGCCCATGAAATTCATGATCTCAAAATCCGCGAGCCCTTGCTCGATCGCGGTTGGCACTTCAGGCAGCAAGGGGCTTCTTTCGCGCGACAGCACGGCCAGCGCACGAATGGACCCAGCGCGCACATGCTGCTGTTGGGATGCAATGCCTTCGGTCAAAAAATCCACATTGCCGGCCATCATATCGGCAAAAACCAGGCCGGCGCCGCGATAGGGTATATGCTCGGCTGTCGTATTGGTGCGCATATTCAGCAAATGCGACCCCAAATGATTGATGCCGCCAGTGCCGGACGAACCATAGGTCAACCGCCCAGGCCGCGCACGCATCAGGGCAATGAATTCCTGCAGATTCTGCGCCGGCACATGCTTGCCCACGGTCAGTATCATGGGCATGGAAATCACTTGCGACACCGGCGCGAAACCGTTGCGCGGATCCTGCCGCGCATTCCTCACCATGCCGGCATTCAGCACGGCGTTGGTGATGGTGAACAGCGTGATGGTCTGCCCATCGGGTGGCGCGGAAAGCACCGCTTCGGCGCCCAAAAGCCCGGCCGCACCACCGCGATTTTCTACCACGACCGGCGCACCCCCCAAAGCTTCCTGCATGCCTGGTGCCAGGATGCGGCCAATAACATCCGTCGCGCCACCGGGTGCGAAGGGGATCACCATGCGGATCGGCGCGCCTTGCGCGCGCACCGAAAGCGCTGGTGCGGCCAGCAACGCGGTCAGGGTCAGGTCACGACGTTTCAACATTGCCTGTTTCCTTCCTTAGCCCAGTAGATAGGCTGTATTATTGCGTAAGCAGACATCGCGAATGCGCGCTTGCAGGCTTTCCGGAATGGGGATGCCATCGCGCAGCCTTGTTTCGCGCGATTCCGCCTCAGGGTCGCCAGGCACCAGCACCGGGAGTGCTGGATCAGCGGGCGGTGTGGCATGCAGCACATCCACCACCTCATCCATATCGGCTTCAAAATCGCCTTCGTCACGGAAGGCTTTCGGGTCAATCGCCATGAAGAAATGGCCGAGATTATCGGGATCTTCCGGGCGCTGCGTGCGCACCCGAATGGGGGAGAAGGAAGCACCCGACAGCGCGCCACCCAGAATATGCACCATCAACCCAAGCCCATAACCCTTATGGCTCGCCATATCCGGCGTGCCGCCCACGGGGGTCAGGCCGCCCATGGGTTGGTTCTTGATGATATCCCAGGCTTGCGCGGCATCGGTCACCGCCTGGCCGGCGCCATCCAATACCCAGCCTTCGGGCAGCGGTTTGCCGCGCAGATCATAGACCTTCACCTTATTCGCCGCTGTCGTGCTGGTGGCCATATCCAGGCGGAAGGCGCGGTTGCGTCCAGCCGGTGCGGCGAAGGCGAGTGGATTGGTGCCCAGCACCGGCACCGCGCCGCGCGTTGGCACCACGCCAATGGTGCGTGTGGCGCTGGTCACCATGCCAATCAGCCCTTCGCGCGGTGCCATGGCGGCGTAATACCCGGCGGCGCCGAAATGATGCGAATTGCGCACCGTGACCACACCAACACCCGCGATTTTCGCTTTTTTTATCGCCAATTCCATGGCGAAGACCGAAGCGGGATGGCCCAGCCCGGCGTCGGCATCCACCAGCGCGGTCACGATATTCTCCCGCACGATATGCGGCCGCGCGGCGAGGTTGAGTTTCCCCTTGCGGCGCGATTCATCGTAATCCATCAGCATGGAAATGCCGTGACTATCCACGCCGGCCAGATCGGTTTCGATCATCACCTCGGCCGTGGTTTCAATCAGTTTTGGATCCATGCCCCAGGCAGAGAGCACGGCAATAATTTGTGCGCGGCAAGTTTCAGCCGGAATAAGCGGCAAGGCGATGTCTCCTCTCTTCGGAGCTCTATCCTAACCCGCTTGCCGGTCTTTGCACGCCCCCTGTCGGACGGGGTTTAGCGCTTCTTGCCGCCGGCCCGTTCCAGGGTTGAAATCCGCAGCGCCGCCTTGCCCGAAGCCTTGGCAATTTCATTGTCCTGCGCTTCGATTTCCTTGCGCGCGGGTTCGTCGCCATCCAAACCGCCAAGCAATTCGGCGGGTACTTTGCGGTTGGAACGGCGGCTGCCATCTTCGTAAATCACGTCAAACAGCACAAAACGTGCTTGTGTTCCTGGCTTCTTGGCCATGGGAATTTCCTTCAGTCTGCGGGCCGTTCCGCTGTTTCAGGCTCGGGTTCGGCCGCTGCTGCGGCCTCATCTGCCTTGCGCCGAGCGGCAGCTTCTTGGCGGGCTTCCAGCTTGGCTTCCTTGCGCGCCTGTTTGGCACGGTTCACATCGGCCCTTTGCTGGCCGTAATTCGGTGGTCGCGCCATGGAGCCTCATATGGGTTCAAAAGGTAACGGGGCGACGTAACGCCGCCCCGCCCCGAATAGTCTTACCCATCGCCGCGCCATCAGGCGCGACGCATCGGGTTCAGATTTTGCGCAGATTGCCGGCAGAAATCTTGCCCTGCTGGCCCTTTTGCAATTCAAAATCGATCTTGTCGCCTTCATTCAGGCCTTGCAGGCCAGAACGCTGGACATCGCTGACATGGACGAAGACGTCCTTGCTGCCATCATCGGGTTGGATGAAGCCATAACCCTTGGTGGCGTTGAACCATTTTACAGTGCCGGTTGCCATGCTGTTTACTCCGGTTGAGAAAAGCCGTCGCGCGGAATCGCGCTACGGGCCGACCATCGCTACAGCCCAACCATGGGAAGGCACGGGAAGCAGGTTTGAGGAGACTCGCCAAACCTTCATAGGGCCGGGCCGAAACGCCCAAACCGGACGAGGTGACACACCCCATATGGGCCTTTCCCAAGCCAATCGCAAGTTTTTCTTGAAAATGCGGGAAAATAGCTGCGCTATTCCAACCAATGCCGCGCGGCGGTGAGCACTACCCCATTGGAACGCCCGCCCGCGAAGGTCTCAATGCGTGAGGCATAGCCCTGCGCCAGAATCATTGCACTTGGCAAATCAATCGCAATCCGACCGGCCATGGCAATCCGCGCTTCCTGCCCTGTATTGCCAAGCTTGCCGGCTAATTCCACGGCGCAGATCGCCACCAGCACCTGACGCGCTTCGATGCGTGAAAGCCCTTCAGCGCGGCAGGTCACGCCACGCGGGCTATCGGGCACGGGCAATTCGAAAGTGACATTTGGGGCAATGCGCCGTGCCGTCAGGCTCCAGCTTTCAAAATGCCGGCGCCAGGGCACCAGCGCCCCATCACGTGCCGCATCAGGTGGCTCATGGGTGAAGCTCACGATGCCGCCATCATCGCGGCGCAGCAGCGCAAGCCTTTCACCGCGGAGCGCTTCCGGGGCCAGAACAAGGCGCGTCGCGCGCGCCGATGCGTCACGTTCTACGCCTGCCACATTCAGGCAATCGCGTCGTGGTGCGCGGTCCGGTCTTTCCCATTGCTCGCGGCAGAGCTTCCGCCATGGTCCCCAAGCAGCGCCACCGATCCCCACCGGCGCGGTGATCGGCGTGATGGGGGCGCTCAGCGGCAAGGCGGGCGCAGCACTCCGCCAGTCTGGCGCTTGCGCAAAAGCGCTGCCACTACAAAGGCTCAGCGCAAGCAATAGAAGGCGTAGCACCCGCTACAACGTGCCCGGCGTTGGAATGGCGTTGATGCCAAGGCTGCGCGCCGTGGTGGTCAGAATATCCCAGGTGGTAGCATCCACTGGAATGCCACCTGCCAGCCGCGCTGCGCGTGTGGCCCTTTCCTTCTCACCGGCAACTAGCACGGGTTGATCAGGGTCAGCAGGCGGGGATGCCTTCACATGCGCAATCACGGCGGCCATTTCGGACCGGAAAGCGGCCAGATCACCAAAGCGTGCCGGGTCAATCACAAAGGCAAGCCAACCATTGACGATGCTGCCATCCTTCGGGTGATGCGGTGCGGCCGTGACGCCACCAATCAGCGCACCGGCCAGGATTTCGCACATCAAGGCAAGCCCATAACCCTTATGCCCACCAAAAGGCAGCAAAGCGCCGCGTGGTTGGTCCCGATACAGCACACCCGGATCATTGGTCGGTTTGCCCTTGGCATCCACCAAGGCGCCATCGGGCACCGGCTTGCCGGCATTGAAGGCCACACGGCATTTGCCAAGTGCAATCGCCGCGGTCGCAAAATCCAGGATCAGCGGGTGTTCGCCTTCCGCCACTGCCGGCACCGCGACACAAACCGGATTGGTGGACATGCGCCCATCGCTGCCGCCAAAGGGCGCGACCGCGCCGGGGCCGGATACGCCATTGACGAAATGCACTGAAATCATGCCCGCGCGCGCTGCCTGTTCGCCATAGGAACCGATGCGCCCCAGATGATGCACGTTCTTCAGCGCCATCACCGCATGGCCATGCTGGCGCGCGGCATTGATCGCCCAATCCATGGTGATGCGGCCAATGCGCTGGCCATAACCCATCTTGCCATCAAACACGGCAAGCGATGCTTCCTGGCGCACGGCTTCTGGCATGACACCCGCATTGAGTTTGCCAGCGCGCAGATTTTCCACATAGCGCACCAGCAGCATGATGCCGTGGCTGTCATGGCCTTGCAGATTGGATTCCAGCAAATGGTCCGTGACCATCGCCGCTTCATCTTCCGCGCTGCCCCCGGCGCGGATCATGGCATGGACAAGGCCGCGCAAGGCGGTGGGGTCAACACGAAGCATGGGTGCGGCGGTCATGATTCTCTCCAGGGGCGGCGCTGCCACAGGCCGCGCAGGTCTTTTTCATTACGTTCAACTTCGGCGCGATAGGCATCGCCAATCAGCGGCGCCAAAGGCAGGCCAAGGCGTTCGGCTTCCTTGATGAAGGTCGGATCCGCCAGCGCGGCGCGAAAGGCGCCTTCCAGACGGGCTCGGATTTCCGCGGGCAGGCCTGGTGGGGCGACAATGCCGCGTGTTGCGCCACTGATCAGTTGCTGGCCTTGCTCGGCAAAGGTCGGCACCTCTGGCGTGCCGGCCCAGCGGGTTGCTGCCGCCTGGCCAAGCGCACGAATCTTGCCATCCCGCAGCAGGGCCAGGCTTTCGCTCATGTTGAAGGCGCCCAGCTGCAAATGCCCGCCGAGTAGCGCGGTGGAAAGCGGCGCCATGCCATTGAAGGGCACATGGGTCATGGGCGGGGCGCCGGCCAATTCTTCCAACGCGATCACCAGCAGATGGTCATCGGAACCAATGCCGGTACTGCCATAGGAAATCTGCCCCGGCCGCGCCTTGGCGGCGGCGATCAGGTCGCGCAAATCACGCAAGGGCGAATTGGCAGCAACGAATAGCCCGCCGGGATCGTCAACAACATTGGCGATATAGGTGAATTCCAGCGCGCGGTAGCGCACCTGCCGTTCCATCGGGTAGGTCACCAGCGCGGGCACCGAAGTCGCGGCCAGGGTATAGCCATCGGGCGCGGCGCCGAAGGCCGCTTCCCAGCCAAGCTGCCCGCCCGCGCCGGGCCTATTCACCACCACAAAGCGCGCGCCGGGCAATTGCGCTTGCAGCCCTGGCAGGATCATGCGCGCCATGGTGTCCACCCCGCCGCCGGGCGGGAAGGGAACGATGATTTCAATCGGTCGATCACCTGGCCAGGCGGCCTTTGCGATACGCGGCAGGCCAAGCGTGGCGGCGGCCAGCCCGGCCATGAGATGGCGGCGTTTGGGCATGATTTTTCTCCCTCGTGGTGTGGTCAGGGCAAGGATTTCAGAAAACGATCCAGCTCATCGCGCCAATTGCGGGCCTGCCCTGTGGTGCCATGGCCGGCGGTTTCGGGGCTGCCCGGGATCAGCACAAGCCGGCCTTGAGGCACCTGCCGCATCGCTGCTTCCATCAGGCCAGTCTCATGCGGGTTGCGTTCATCATCGGCGGAATTGATCGCCAAAACCCGCGCACGAATGCGCCCAAGATGCGGCGAAGGGTCATAATCGCGAGACGCTTCATACATATAGATCAGGTCATTGGCGTCGCCGGCGGCTGGCTGGGCCAGGCGTTGATCCAGTATCTGGTCCGCCGCTGCCCTAGTGGGCGCGGCTTTCTGCAAGGCTTGGGAGCCACCATTGGTGGCGATATTGAAAAACAGAAAGGCGAGGGAGAAGGAGGCTGGCTGGCTGGTATATTGCCCGCCCTGATAGCCGGGATCCCGCCGGATGGTTTCGATCATCATCCGCCGGAGCATCCAATTCCGCCCCGACATGGCGGTGGGCTGGGCGGCCATGGGCACGATCGCATCCATGAAATCCGGATGGGTCACGCCCCATAGCCAAGCCAGCATGCCGCCCATGGAATTGCCAATGACAAGGCGAAGGTGGCGCAGGCCCAGCGCCTCGGTCAAAAGGCGGTGCTGGGCTTGCAAAATGTCATCGTAATTGAAATGCGGAAAGCTGGTGCGCAACCCGTCAGAGGGTTTCGCGGATTTCCCCGCCCCCAGCGCATCCGGGATGATGATGAAGTAGCGCGTCGCATCCAGCGGTTGGCCGGGGCCGAAAAGCTGGCCGGCGAAGGCGGGCGTCAGCATGCTGCGCCCAGAGCCGGCGGTCCCATGCAGCACCAGCACGGGCTGCCCTGAAGGTTCACCGATGGTGGTATAGTGCAGCCGGAGTTCCGGCATGATTTCGCCGGTATGAAAGCGAAAATCCCGCGCAACCCAGCTGGCTTCCCGGGGTGGGGGATAGTCAGCGGCCGCGCTGGGCCCGGCCGCGGCCAGCCCCGCGGCCAGAATGGCGCCTTGCATCGCGCTTCGACCGGACATGTTTTCCTCCTGCCTTTCGGCTTGCTGCTGGGAAGACTAGATCGGATCGGGCGCTTGGGAAATCGCGCCAAGGCCCGGCGCTTGCCCCGCCCCGCCTGCCCCCCTATACCCCAGGGCAATCCTGGTCCCTTGCGGGGTCAGCCCCCATTCAACCGCCAATTCGTAGGTGTTCCCCATGGCGAAGATGCAAGCCAACCAGATGCGTGCCGGTATGGTCATTGAATTCGAAGGCCAGCGCTACACGATCCTCAAGCAGAATATCATGATCCCCGGTAAGGGCGCCGCCGTGATCCAGGTGGAAATGCGCAATGTGAAGACTGGCGCCAAGAAGGATCAGCGCTGGCGCACGGCCGATACGGTGGAACGCCTGACCACCGAAGACAAGGAATTCACCTATTCCTACGGCGATGGCGATAATCTGGTGTTGATGGACCCGGAAACTTTCGAACAGACCATGGTGCCGCAGGATATTCTGGGTGATCGCCTGCCCTTCCTGCAGGAAAACATGACGGTCAATGTGAAGCTGATCGAAGGTGAGCCGGTTTCCATGGATTTGCCGGAAACCGTGACGCTGGAAATCGTCGAAGCCGATCCGGTAGTGAAGGGGCAGACCGCTTCTTCTTCCTACAAGCCGGCGGTGCTTTCCAATGGTGTTAAGGTTATGGTGCCGCCCTTCATCACCGCCGGTGAGAAGATTGTCGTGAAGACGGCCGACGGCACCTATTACGAAAGGGCGAAGTAAGGGCGACCTTACCGCCCAGGGCGTGATGCCGGCCGGGTGCCGGCTTCATGCCTCTGTCTGGCTCCAAGCCTGCCTCGCCCAATTCCGCAGGGCGAGACGTGTGTTGCCCTGGTTTCACCAGGGCACCACGGTAGTTGCCATGTGATTTCAGATCTTTTGGTCTAAACACGAAACCTGTCATCTCTGGCCGCATCTTTCCCTTGTCTGCGGACGCAAGATTTGTGATGCTGGCCGCTCAGCCTGAGCCATACGATTATCGCAATCACACAATGCCTTGGGATGCATGATTATCAAATCAGCTGGCGCCATTAGGTTTGTCGCATGATCGATACTCGTGATCTGCGCCTGATCAAGACCATCAACGACCATGGCAGCCTGGTGCGCGCGGCGCGTGTTCTTGGCATGGCGCAGCCGAATCTTACCCGCAACCTTGCGGTTCTCGAACGTAAATTGAAGGGGCGGCTTTTCGAACGCAGCCGCCAAGGGGTCATTGCCACCAATCTTGGTCGCGCCCTTTTGGCCGAAGGTGGTGCCATTCTGGACAGTCTGGAAAGGCTGAACCGCCATCTGGATGGTGCCCGTGGTCAGCAATTGCAGGATCTGCCCATTATCGCGGGCTATCATTCCGCCGAAAGTTTCTGTCTGACTGCGATTGCGCAGATGATGCGCCAATTTCCTGAACTGCGCCTGCAATTGACGGCTGCAAACTGGCTGGAGGTACCCCGCGCCATCCTGGACCGTGAAGCGACCATTGGCGTGGGTGAGATACGTGACTTGGCGTTGGATCCGAGCCTATCGGTCGAAAAACTCGATGCGCTGCCCTTGGCCATTGTCGGCCGGCCCGGCCACCCGCTGGTGGGGCGTGATGCGGTGAGCCTTGCCGATATCATGGCCTTTCCCTTCCTGTTCAGTGGCCGGATGCCGCGCGAGATTGGCCTGCCCGTCGCGCAAGCGCGGGAGGCAGCGCGGCTTGCCGGCAATCTCTACCCCGCCTTTCCGGCTTTGACCTTCGAACGGCCAGCAGCGCTGCGGCAATTGCTGCAGCATGGCGATGCCCTGACCGGCCTGCCGCTATGCATGGCGATTGAGCCCATGGAGCGGGGTGAAATTGCGATCCTACGCTGGAATGAGCCTTGGTTCGCGCTGCAACCTGGGATTTTCACCCTGCGCGCCCGTGCGCTTGGCACTATGGAGCAGCACTTCCTTGACCTGCTGCGCCAGGCCAATCGCGATGCGGTGGCCAAGGCGCGCGCCTGGTGCGCGACGCATGGTTTTGCCCCCGATTGGGGCTGAGGCAGCGCAGCCCTTGGCCTGCTAGGGCGCGGATGCTTGCCGAGCTCTGCGGCTGGACCTAGCCTTCCCTGAGCGCCGTAGAAGCGCGCAGGGAAGGAAACCGAGGATGCAACGCAGAGGCTTTTTGGCCGGTGCCGCACTACTCGCGACGCCAGGGCTTGTCAGGGCACAATCAACGGGCGAATGGCCCGGCAGCAGGCCCGTCAGGATCATTCACCCCTCTCAGGCCGGTGGACCTGGGGATATCTACACGCGATTGCTTTGTGACCATTTCGGGCGCGTCTTTGGCGGCACCTTTGTGACGGAAAATCGCGTCGGCGGTACGGGCACGATTGGCACCGCCGCTGTGGCGCAATCCGCGCCGGATGGCTGGACCCTTTTGCTGTCATCCAATACCGCCCATATCGTTTCCCCGCTGGTATTGCCCAGCGTGCCTTATGATCCGGTGAAGGCCTTCACCGCGGTGGCGGCGATTTATCGTTACGGCATGATGCTGATCGTTTCGCCCAATCTACCGGTGCGCAATACGGCGGAATTTGTCGCCTGGGCCAAGGCGCGGCCGCGCGGCGTGAATATGGCAAGCCAGGGGATCGGCAGTGTGGGCCATATGATGGCTGAACGCTTCCATCAGCGGGCCGGGTTTGAGCGTGTGCATGTGCCCTATCGTGGCGGCCCTTCAGGCATTTTGGCAGTCTCCCAAGGGGAGAGTGATTATATCTTCGACAATATCGGCAATGCCGGGCCGATGATCCGCGATGGCAAATTGCGTGGGCTTTCACTCACCGGGCGCAATCGCGCCCCGCAAATGCCCGAAATTCCGACGCTGCAAGAAGATGGCTATCCAGGCTTTTACGAAACCGTCTGGTTCGGGCTTTACGCGCCCGCGGGCACACCGCGCGCCATTGTGGAAAAGCTGAATACGGAAACCAATCGTTGGATCGAAACGCCGGCCATTCGCAAGCGGATGGAAGAAGGCGCGCATGAGCCCATGGTGGGCACACCGGAAGCGATGGATGCCTATTGGGCAGAAGAACGCCGCTTATGGACCACGCTCGTGGCCGAAACCAACATCAAGATCGATTGACAAAAGGATTTCCAGCATGAACCGCAGGGATTTCAATCTGGCGCTCGGCGCGGGTTTGGTCACAGGCTTCAGTATTGGCACAGCCTGGGCGCAGCAGGCACCAGCCTTGGCGGCTGCCTCACCCGCCGAGCGCGACCGGTTGATGCCATTGATTGAAGGCGCCAAACGGGAAGGGCGCATGACCTATTGGGACACCGTGATCCAACCGGAAACCCATGATGAATTGCAGGCGGCCTTCAAGCGCCATTACGGCCTGCCCAGCGCCTTCCGGGTGAATTATACGCTGACCGGCACCGGCGCCTTGGTGACCAGGATAGAACAGGAATTGACCGCGGATCGCGTGACCATCGACATCGCGGCCATTGCTTCGCCCACCTGGGTATTTGAAAAACTCGCCGCCGGGCATGTTGCGCGTTATGCCAGCCCCGAACTTGCCGCCTATGACCGTGTCTATCAGGCGGGGCTTGGTGAAAGCGGCGTTTTCGCCTTCAACGGTGCCTATATCTTTGTGCCGATGTGGAATGCGGAAAAGCTGAATTTCAGCGGCAAAAGCTGGAAGGATGTGATTGGTGCCGTGCCGCAAGGCCGGATTTCCATTGGCGATTCCGCGACATCGGCTTCCTATTTGGCGACCTATATTGGCCAGACCAAGGCCATGCCGGAAAGCTATTTCCGCGATCTGGCCGCGATGAAGCCGGCTTTTCTGTTGCGTTCGGAGCAGGTGGCGCAGCGCCTTGTCACTGGCCAGGATTTGATGGCGTTTTCCGGCATGCCGACACGCGCCTTCCAGAATAATGCGCAAGGCGCCAAGCTGCGTTTCATGCTGCCGGAAGAAGGCGTTGTGCTGATGGCGCAATGCAGCTTCATTCTGGCCAAGGCGCCAAGCCCCAACGCGGCACGGCTTTGGACGGATTTCATCCATTCGGAAGCGGGGCAGAATATCCTTGCCAAGCGTGAGGCACTGATTTCCGGGCGTTCCGGCTTCAAAAGCCCCTTGCCTGATTACGCGCCAGCGATCGATCAATTGAAACTGCTGGATGTTGATTGGCGCGGCATGACCACGGCGGATTTGCAACGCCATCGCAATGACTGGAATCGGATTTTCAAATCATGAACCGTCATGAGGCTCCGGCGACTGCCTTGATCAGTGGCGCCACGGAAGGCATTGGCCAGGCGAGCGCCTGGGCCCTGGCTGAAGCGGGGCATGATGTGGCGGTGACCGATCTTGATCCTGCCTCGCTCGCGGAAACCATGCGGGGCATTGCTGCGCGGGGGCGGCGCGCTGTTGCCCTGGCGCTTGATCTGCGTGCGGAAGCGAGCATCGCGGCGGCTTTGCGGGACGCGGAAGCGGCGCTCGGCCCGCTGGGTGTCCTGGTGAATAATGCGGGCTGCACCTTGGGCCGCGCCGCGACAGACGTGACCTGGGCCGAATGGGATCAGGTGATGGATGTTAACCTGAAGGGCAGTTATTTTCTGGCCACAGGATTTGCGCGGCGCTGCGTGGCCGCCAATCAGGCGGGTGCTGTGATCAGCGTGGCTTCCACCCATGGGCTGACAGGCATTCCGGACCGTTCGGTTTATGGCATCTCCAAGGGTGGCATTGTGCAAATGACGCGGATGCTCGCGATTGAATGGGCCGCGCTTGGCATTCGCGTGAATGCGGTGGCCCCGGGCACGGTGCTGACGCCATCGCGTGCGCGCATGCTGGCTGATCCAGCGCGACGGCAACGCATGCTGGACCGGATTCCAACCGGGCGTTTCCCGACGGCTGCGGAAATTGCCGGCGCGATTGCTTATCTGGCAAGCCCGATCGCCGCTTCCGTCACCGGCCAGATCTTGCCGATTGATGGTGGCCTGACCGCCTACTGATCGCCGGGCGGCAGGATGATGCAATGGGTGGGGTCGATCTGCACCGCCACCTGTTTACCGGCGTGACCGCCAGGGAAATCCTGTACCGCGCGCAATTCCTGCCCGCCGAAATCCAGGATGAATTCTTCCACCAGCCCCAGAAAAGATGCGGCCTGGATCAGCCCATGATGCCCCGCGCCATCTTCCGATAGGCGCACATGTTCCTTGCGGATACAGGCCAAAACCTCTGCCCCCGGCACCAAGGCGGCTTGCGCCCCGGCTACGTGACCCTTCAGCAGGCTGCCATCCGGCAAGGTGACTTCCCCGATTGCGCCATCCCGGCGCGAAAGGTGCCCGCGCAACAGATTAAGGCCCAAGAAGCGCGCAACAAAAGCGGTTTCCGGCGTGTGGAACACCTGGCGGGGGGAGCCCTGCGTTTCGATCCGCCCCTTATTCATCACCACCACATGTTCAGCCAGGCCAAACGCCTCAGCCTGGTCATGTGTTACGTAAACCGCGGTGAAACCCAGCCGATCCTGCAATAGGCGCAATTCCAGGCGCATCTGTTCGCGCAATTGCGCATCCAGATTGGACAGGGCCTCATCAAACAATACCAGGCTTGGTTCATGGATCAGCGCGCGCGCAAGGGCGACGCGCTGCTGTTGGCCGCCTGAAAGATTGGTAGCCGGGCGATCATGCCAATCGCCCAAGCCGACAATCTCCAGCATACGCCGCACGCGGCTCGCTTTTTCCGCCGCCGCAATCTTGCGCACCTTGAGTGGGAAGCCGACATTTTCGGCCACCGTCATATGTGGCCAGACAGCATAGGATTGGAAGACAATGCCAAGGCCGCGTTCTTCCGGTTGCAGATTGATGCCGCGCGCCGCATCAAAAACGCAACGCCCGGCGATTTCAATGCGGCCTTGCTGCGGTGTTTCCAGCCCCGCGAGGCAGCGCAGGATGGTGGTCTTGCCGCAGCCACTCGGGCCCAGCAGCGCCAATGTATGCCCCTGATCCACGCGCAGTGTCACGCCATTCACTGCGGCATGGGTGCCGTAATATTTCACCAGATCCTGGACATGCAGGAAGGGGCTGTCCGCCGTCATGATGTGATGATCCTTTTCATGACTGGATGATGGATGCTTTGGAAAGCCGCATGACCACAAAGGCGCCGAGCAGCAGGACCAGCTGAATAACGGCGAGCGCGGCCGCATAGCCAAAGCTGCGATCGCTCAAGATCACCAGGGCGACGCTGATGGTTTCGGTGCCCTGCGCATAAAGCAGGATGGTGGCGCCCAATTCACGAATGAAAATGACAAAAAGCATGATCCAGGCGGCGATGATGGCCGGCCGCAACAGCGGCAGCACCACAAGGCGCATCGTCTGCGCCCAATTGGCCCCGCTGGCCCGTGCGCTTTGTTCCAATTCGGGATTGATGGATTGGAACATGGCGGCGATGGTGCGCGTCGCAAACGGAAAGAAGCGCGCGATATAGGCAATGAGTACAATCGCCAGGGTGCTGTAAAGCGGCGTGCGAATGGCCAGGATAAGAAAGCCAAGGCCAAGAATGATGCCTGGTATGCCCAGCGGTAATGACAGCAAGGCATCCGCCCAACCCCGGCGTGTTGGCGTACCGCGATTGAGGTAATAGGCCTGCAACAGGCTGATCGCGACACCAAGGCTGGCCCCCACCACAGCGAGGATCAGGCTGTTGATGATGGCCTGTTGGGTCAAATCATACTTGAACAAGACGTAATCGTAATTCGCGAGCGAAGCACGTGCCGGGTCAAAGCGCCCGGTCCAAAGCCGCGTCAGTGATACCAGGATCAGCGCGATGCTGGGCAGGACGACACCCACACCAATATAAAAAAACTCAAGGCCCAGCGCGGCCACACGGCCAAGACGACCCAGCGCCAGAACACGGGGCCGATATCCTTTGCCAGTCACGGTTTCATAGCGGCGCCGTGCAAGATAGCGCCGCTGCATCATGGTGAGCAGCACGGTCACCACCAAGACCAGCACGCCAAAGGCGGCGGCACGACCGAAATCGGAAGGGTATTGCACGGCGGCGAAGATTTCGGTCGGCATGGTGCGAATGCCACTGGGTGAGGCGAGCGCCAGCGGCACATCGAATAGACCGGCACTGGTGACAAAAACCACCAGCGCACCAGAAAGCAATGCCGGCATCAGCAAAGGGATGGTGATGTGGCGGAGCGTGAACCAGAAACCCGCACCATGGACCCGCGCCGCATCTTCCAGCGCAGCATCCATTTGCCGCATGGGCGCGATGACAAAAAGATAGACATAAGGGGTGTAGAAGATCGTCAGCACCCAGATCACGCCCGGTAGGCTGTAGATATTCAGGAATTCCAGCGAAATGCCGAATTGCGCCTGCATGAAATTCTGCAACAGGCCGCTATTGGGCGCTGCCAGGTAAATCCAACTGATGGCACCGACATAAGGCGACAGGAAAAACGGGATCAGGTTGGCCACTTCAAACCAGCGCCGACCGGGCATATCGGTGCGCGCCACCACCCAGGCCAAGGCGAAACCCAGCGTGCAGCTGGCGAAGGTGGTGGCTATACCGCAAATGAAAGTATTGCCAAGCGCGGCATGAAAGCCGGGATCGCCTAACAGGCGGGTGAAATTGGCGAGCGAAATCCGGGCGTCTTCGCCTTCAAACACCAAAAGGCTGCGGATCAGCGTGGCAAAAAGCGGGCCCGCCACCAGCAGCAGCCCAATCGCCACGCCAAACCCAGGCAGCAAGGCTTGCCATGATGGCCGGGCCGCCTGCTGGGGCGTTACTGACGACGCCGACATTCAGCCAAGAAAGGCGCGCAAGGTTTTCACCGCGAAATCCGGCTGATCGCGTACCGAGGCATGGCCCGCATCCGGCACCGTGACCTTGCGGCTGCCAGGAATGGTGGCTTGCATCCAATCCGCCGCATCCTGGAAGGATTTGCGTTCTTCTGAACCCACCAGGATCAGCGTGGGGGCGGTGATGCGCTTGGCCTCTTCCCGCGCATCCAAGGTGGCGAGTGCTTCACAGGCCAGGGCATAACCCTCTCCGCTACAGGCTTCCAGCGTGGTCTTGGCGAAGCGCACATTGGGGCCATCGGCGGCCAGGGTATTCGGGCTGAACCAGGTCTTCATCAGCGTCGGCACCAGGGAAGCAACGCCATCCTTGCGCGCGGCGGCGGCGCGTATCGGCCAATTGGCGCGGCTGTCATCATCATAGCGCGGCGTACAATCGGCCAGGATCAGCTTATCCACCATGGCGGGATGGGTGCCGGCAAAATGCTGCGCCACACTGCCACCCAGCGAAATGCCCATCAGGTGAAAGCGCGTCAGCCCTTCACGTTGCGCAACCGCGCGCAGCTGTTCGGTCAATTCCGGCACGCCGTATTGATGGCCAGGCAATGGCGTATCGTGATGCCCTGGGAAGGAATAGGCGATCAATTCGTATTTGTCGGTGAGCGGTTCCAGCACATCCCAGAAGCGCCACGACATGCCAAGACAATGCAGCAAGACCAGCGGTTCGCCTTTGCCCCTGCGGTGCAGGGTGATCATGCCGGGATCCAGGGGCTTCGGGTTCCAATTCATGGGCTCCTCCGGGGATTATTGCTTGGGCACCAGCATGGAGCGCCCGGCGCGGGCTGGCTAGAGCGTGATGCAGTTTGGCGAAACGCGCCATGGCCCCCCCGGGGGGGAGGCTGCTCGGTCTACCCCTTGGTTACGCGTTAAGGGTGACATCAGGGTCTTGGTAAGAAAAATTGACCCCCGCTTACCAAATCGGTTTTTCGTTTAGTTTTTGTTAACTAAATGCCTTGCAAACTGCCCCTGCGCCGCAAAAAGCGGACGGCAAACTGGTCTTCGCTACTCAGGGTAGAGCGGGGGCCAATAGCAAGGGAAAGACCCCGATGTCCTCTAATTCCATTAATACGAACGCGCAGGCCGTCTTCGCTCTGCAATCCCTTAACAAAACCAATAGCGAATTGGCCGGCGTGCAAAAGCGCGTTTCCACGGGTTACCGCGTGGCTGACGCGCGTGACGATGGCGGTGCCTTTGCGGTGGCTCAGGCCGTTCGGTCTGACGTTGCAGGTATTACGGCGGTTAATGAGCAGCTGGGCGGCGTGAAGGGCTTGCTCCAGACGACCTTCGCGGCTTTGGGCAAGGTTTCGGACACCATGGGGCAGGCCCGTGCGGCATTGACCCGTTTGGCCGATAGCTCGCTCAGCAGCGAACAGCGTAGCCAGTATAATGCCCAATATACGGCGCTCAGAAATCAGATCACCGGCTTCTTGGATGATGCCAAGTATAATGGCCGTTCCTTGCTGTCATCCGCTGCTGCGGGTGCTGGCAATGCTGATAACATCAAGACCATTCAGAACGAAGAAGGCGCGCAATTCACCGTTTTGGCGGTGGAAAAGGCCACCTTATTGATTGATGCGGCACCTGCGGATGCGGAAGCGGCAGTCACGGCCTTGAATGGTGATTTCGCCACTGTCGAAAGCAAAATTGCCTCGGCACTCAATCAATTTGGTAGCGACCAGCAATATGTCGAAAACCAGATTGCGTTTAACAGCGACAAGATTGATGCCTTGAATAGCGGTATCGGCGCCCTCGTCGATGCCGATCTTGCCAAGGAAAGTGCCAAGTTGCAGGCCCTTCAGGTCCGTCAGCAGCTCGGCATCCAAACGCTCGGCATGGCCAATCAGGGCCCACAGGTATTGCTGAGCCTCTTCCGCTGAACATGAAGGGATGACCCCGGTTTCGGCCGGGGTCACCCAATTCCTTTGCTGATAACGGAGACAAAAAATGTCGACGCTTGTTCTTGAGCTCCGCCAGGGCGACATGATGATCGTCAATGGCGCCCCCATCCGGTTTCGCAACCGCACGCGCATCGAACTTACGGCGAAGGCGCGGTTTCTTTTTGGCAAGCAATTGATGACGCCCGATATGGCCGATACACCGGCCAGGCGCATCTATTTCGCACTGCAAACCGCCTATATCGGCGATCATGAGGAAAGACAGGCTGGCTTGGCTGAAGCGCGGCGCCTGATCGCTGAATTCAAGGAAGCGACAACTTCCAAACTCGCGCGCGATTATCTTGATCGTGCCCTGACCGCCGCGGAAGAAGATCAATGCTATGTTGCATTGAAATTCGCCCGTCGCGTGATGCGCCATGAGGAGGTGGTGTTCGGCCTGGCGCCGGTGCCGCAATTTTCCATGCAAGGTGCGGATCAGGAATAGGAAGCGCGGTTATGAGCCAGGCTCTTCTCTCCCGCGCTTATGGCGCGGCCCAGCAGGTGCGTTCGCTGCGCGAACAGGAAGCGGATGTATTTCGCCGCGTGAATTATTCCCTGAAAGCTGCGCTGACCGCTGATACCATCAACAAGGCGCGCGCCATTTCCGATAATCGGCGCCTATGGCTTGGGGTGGAAGCTGCGCTATCCCATCCCGCCAATCAATTACCGGCCGCGACCCGGCAGGCGATTCTGCGCTTGGGTCGGGCCATTCAGCACGAAATGGACAACCAGCAACCCGATATCAGCTTCCTGGTTGAAATGAATGATCAGATCATTGCGGGGCTGTCGGGTAACCCGGGCTGAAAGCGCCCGCTTCAGATCATGCGCATCAAGGTGCCATCACGCCGGATGGTGTGATGGAACACGGCACCGGCAATGTGCAATGCCAGCAGCACCACAATCAGCCAGCCGCCAATGCTGTGCAGCAGTGAAAGAATTTTGGCCAAACCTTCCCAGGTATCCATGAATTTGGGCAGGTCAATGAAGCCGAGATAGGCCGTGGCCCCTTGCAGGGGAAAGCCCCAAGCATTGGTCGCAAGAAACCCGAGCAAAGGCTGGATGATCAGCATGGCATAAAGGCTGTGATGCACCGCGGTAGAGGCGACGCGCAGCAGCTTTGGCATATCCACCGGCGGGCGCGGCGGGGGGCTCAGCCAACGCCAGACCAGCCGGGCAAGGGCCACGAAAAGAATGGTCAGCCCCGCGCTTTCATGCAGCGCGTAAAACCCCATCTTGCTGTCATCCTTGATGTGCTGGATGACAAAGCCCAGCGGCAAGGCCACCAACATCAGGATCAGCGTCAGCCAATGAAACAGCTTCGCTATGGCGCCATATTGGCCAGCGGGATGCGCGGCATCTGCCCCCTTAGGCGCTGCGCCCATCATGCCATCCATCCCAGCCTCCTTCTTTCGATCACGCAACATTACATGGGCGCAGCATCATGCGCGAGCCCCGGCGCGCCATGATCGCCGCCCATGCGGATTGGAGTATCGATCCACGTAAAAGATGGGTGAGCCTTGCAGAACGCCAAGGTGCCCGGTGGCGCGTCACCGCGCCGCGCCTGGTGGATGAGCCCATGGCCCTGGCCAAAGAGCTGCTGGGGGCGGGGCAGCCGGCAGTGTTGGGGTTGGATTTGCCGCTCGGTGTGCCGCGTGGCTTTGCCCTGGGCCGGCAGGAGGAAGATTTTCCAAGCTTTCTGGCGGGATTGGCGACGCAGCCGGAATTTTTTACGGTCTCGGCCAGCCTGGAAACTGTCTCCCCCGGGCGGCCTTTTTACCCCGCGCGCGGCATCAAGGGCATGACGCGCGCGGCCCATGCTGCGGCGCTCGGGCTTGCTGATGCGGCGGCGTTATCGCGCCTTTGTGATCGCGCAACGGCAGAACGCCCCGCCGGCGCGCCGGTATTCTGGACGCTTGGCGCCAATCAATCCGGCAAGGCGGCAATCAGCGCCTGGCGCGATTGGCTGGCCCCCGCCTTGGCCGCCGCCGCGCCTTTCCGGCTTTGGCCCTTCGCCGGTGGCCTGCATGAATTACTGGACCGAGAGCGGCTAAGCTTGGCCGAGGTCTATCCCGCTGAGGCATTGCGGCATTTGGGCTTGCGCTTGGCGGGTTCCAAACGCGCCCAGGCGCCCCGCCTTGCCATCGCCTCGGCGCTGCGCGCCGCCATGGCTGCTTGGCGGGTGGATGCTGATGCAGATCTGGCCGCGGCGATTGCGGATGGCTTCGGGTCCGATGCTGCTGGCGAAGATCGCTTCGATTCGCTGATTGGCGTGCTGGGCCTGATTGGCGTGATCGATGGCTGGCGCCCTGATTTCATCCCGCCAGACCCGATGATCCGCCATTGGGAAGGCTGGGTTCTTGGGCAGACCGCCCTGCCCAAAGAAGCAGGCTGAAGCGTCAGCCCATGGGCACGCCCGCGGCGTCCTTCGCGGTACGGATGGTTTGCAATGTCTGCACCCGCAACACCGAAGCCGCACCAGTCAGGCGGGCGGTGAGTTCATTTTCATGCGCCGTATTGCGCGCCACCAGGCGCAGCAGGAAATCCCCGCCACCACGGATCATGTGGCATTCGCGCACTTCCGGCCAGGATGTTGCCAGGGCTTCAAAAGCATCCAGCACGCTTTGCTTTTGGGATTCGAGACCCACCAGGGCAAAGAACATCACTTCCCAGCCAAGCGCTGCCGGGTCGAGATCCGCGTGATAGCCGCGAATGACGCCTTCTTCTTCCAGGCGGCGCACCCGGCGCAGGCAGGGTGGCGCGGAAAGACTGACCCGGCGGGCCAGTTCCACATTGGTGATGCGCCCATCTTCCTGCAGCTCCGCCAAAATCTGGCGATCCAGGGGGTCAAGGCCGGGTTCCGGGGCGGGTTTCATGGTCTTTACTGCCGGCCTTCATTGCTCAAAACGGTTGCCCGGCGCAATATCATTCCAACTTGCCGCGGCTTCAAGGCTTCGGGTTGCCACCCGCATTCCCGCCCCCGATATCTGTGGCAGCGTAAAGGACAGGTGGCAGATCGTGGCCGAGACATTCCATCGTAAACTTCTGATTCTGGGCGCCGGGCCCGCTGGCTATACGGCGGCGATTTATGCGGCGCGTGCCGGCTTGGCGCCCTTGCTGGTTGCCGGGATGCAGCCTGGCGGGCAGCTTACCATCACCACCGATGTGGAAAACTACCCGGGCTTTGCCGATGCCATTCAAGGGCCCTGGCTGATGGAGCAAATGGCCGCGCAGGCGGTCCATTGCGGCACCCAGGTGGTGCAGGATGTCATTACCGCCATCGATCTCTCGCGCCGACCCTTCCGGGCGCAGGGCGATTCCGGTGATACCTATGTGGCGGATGCGGTCATTATCGCGACCGGTGCGCAAGCGCGCTGGCTTGGCATACCCGGTGAGAAGGAATTGGGCGGCTTCGGCGTTTCCGCTTGTGCCACCTGTGATGGGTTTTTCTATCGCGGCAAGGATGTTGCGGTGATTGGCGGCGGCAATTCCGCCACGGAAGAAGCGCTGTACCTGTCCAATCTGGCGCGCCATGTCACGCTGATCCATCGCCGTGACAGTTTGCGGTCCGAAAAAATCCTGCAGCAACGCCTATTTGCCAAGCCGAATGTGACCATCCTGTGGAATACCCTGACCGAAGCGGTCTTGGCGGATACGTCAGGGCGCGTGCCTGTCGCGCGGGGCTTGGCACTGCGGGACCGGCTTTCGGGCGAAGCGCGGGAATTGAAGGTGGATGGCGTCTTTGTCGCCATCGGCCATTCCCCGGCCACTGCGCTGTTTCAGGGCCAGATCGGCATGGATGCGGAAGGCTATATTCAGACCGTGCCGGGCACCACGCGCACCACACTACCCGGGGTTTTCGCGGCGGGTGACGTGCAGGACAAAACCTATCGTCAGGCGGTGACCGCCGCCGGCACCGGCTGCATGGCGGCGCTTGAGGCGGAGAAATTCCTCGCAGCCGAAGAAGCGGGGCAGGCGGCGGCCTGATGCCCACGGATTGGGACAAGCTGCGCGTCTTTCACGCGGTGGCGGAAGCCGGGTCCTTCACCCATGCCGGCGAATCGCTCAATCTCAGCCAATCTGCAGTGTCGCGTCAGATTCAGGCGCTGGAAGATGCGCTGAATGTGCCGCTTTTCCACCGCCATGCCCGAGGCCTGATTCTGACCGAGCAGGGGGAAACCCTGAACCGCACCGTGCGGGAGGTTTTCGCCAAGCTGGCCATGACCGAAGCGATGCTGACGGAAAGCCGGGAACGCCCGGCGGGTCGCTTGAAAGTCACTTCCACCATCGGTTTCGGCAGCACCTGGTTGGCGCCGCGCCTTAAGAAATTGATGGATCTGCATCCGGAAATCACCGTGACGCTCCTGCTGGATGATTCGGATTTGGACATCGCCATGCGAGAGGCGGATGTGGCCATTCGCATGCACCCGCCGCGCCAGCCGGATTTGATCCAGCGCCATATCGCAAGCTTTGGCTGGCGCGTCTGCGGCGCCGCTTCCTATCTGAAAACCACCGGCATCCCGCAGCGGGTCGAGGATTTGGATGCGCATCGGCTGATCGTCTATGGCGACTATCAGCCGCCGATGGAAAACATCAATTGGCTGGCCGAAGCCGGGCGGCGGCCTGGCACGGCCCGGCGCGCGGCAATTGAGCTGAATTCCCTGCCCGGCATGGTCCAGGCGGTGCGGAGTGGCCTGGGGCTGGCGGCGCTTCCGGATTACATCGGGGCCGAACTCGATGAATTCGTGCAAGTATTGCCGGGCGTGAAGGCGCCGAAGATCGAAGCCTATTTCGTCTATCCTGAGGAAATGCGCCATTCCAAGCGCGTGGCTGTCTTCCGCGATTTCCTGGTGGCGGAATTGGCCGGGTAGCCTGGTTTCGTGTCTGCGGACGTCTGTCGTGAGCTATGCGTTTTCTGCATGGCCGTGTGGTGAAGAACGGGAACCACAACCGGGGGAAGAACGACTATAAAATGTGCATCCGACATTGCTCGGAAGGGGTCCTCGGATCCCTCGTCTCCCAGACGTGAAGCCTCCCTGTTGACTTGGCCCGGAAACCATTGGTTTTCGGGCCTTTCTTTTTGCG
>JACCED010434202.1_pt1 | contig 32536 bp, 29 predicted proteins | sample 7455021 | NCBI WGS metagenome assembly JACCED01 (sample SAMN15323456, study PRJNA562643) | freshwater metagenome | isolation source: river surface water | place: USA:Blue River Watershed | collected 2017-08-19 | reverse complement strand
TTTTCATCGGGTGTATTTTTGCTGTCACGCTTGGCCATAGTGGCTGTCAGCTTGATCAAACGTTCCATTTGATTCTGCGTGGCGAGACCATCCAAACTAAATTTGAATGCCGAACCGTCTGGGTAAACGCCGTTGATAGTAGTAGAGTCAGCCATTAAATACGTACATAAATAAGAATATAATATTCATATCAATATTTAGTTGGAGAAAACTATGGAAAATCAGCATCTATCAAATCCTTTGAAGGCCTTCTTTAGGAAGCCAGGTATATACATCAAACTACCCAGTCAGGGCAAATTCTATGACACTAAACCCAGTGACTTAAATGACATGGGTGAAATACCTGTTTATCCTTTAACTGCCAAGGATGAACTGTTGCTAAAAAATGCAGATAGCTTGCTAAACGGCAATGCATTAACACAGCTAATCAGTAGTTGTGCACCTACTATTACAGATCCGGTTAATATGCCTAGTATAGACTTGGATGCTATATTAGTTGCTATTAAACGCTGTACATATGGTGATAAACTGGATGTAACGACACAGTGTGACTGCGAAGAAAAGGCAGTCAATGAAGTATCCGTTGACTTGAATCATTTAATTGGCAGTATCACAGTGCTCGAAGATAATCCTCCTATTGAGCATGAATCTGGTATTAAAATATTCACTAAGCCTATCACAGTTAAACATTTGTTAAGTCTGAACTGGGTGCAGTATGAACAGATACGTGGACTACAACTTGCTGAACAACAAAACTTACCTGAAAAAGATAAAGTAGCGTTGTTAACTAAGAGCTATGAAACACTGACCAATGAAAGTATCAACGTTGTATCATCTAGTATTGACACTGTATTACTACCAGATGGATCTGTGGTGTCTGACAGAAAGATGATTGAAGAGTGGGTACGTGATCTCAGCAAGCCTGAATACACAAAACTAGAAACTGCTATTATGAACACTAACAAAGTGGGCGTTAGTAAAGAGTTCAGTGTACAATGCCAGAAATGCAGTAAAGTATACACATCAACACTTGATTTGAATCCTACAACTTTTTTCGCATGAGGCTTTTGGCTCTGAAGTCAGGGCCTGAAATTATGAAGTTGTTAACAGGTCTTGAAAAAGAGACAAAAGCCATAATCGAAGACATAGCAACACTAGCAATATACTCAGGACAGAGCTATGATCAGTTATGGCAGTTAAGTCATGACGAACGTACAATATTCGTGAAGATACTTAAAGATAAGATAAGTTTAGATCGTGGTGTCAAGCCCAAAGATACATTAACACAGGGTCAGTTTTAAGTTGTTCAAGAACAACTAGAATTATGTTTTACACGCTTACGCTAATAAAACTTAATTCTTTTAATTCTATCTTAACTGTTTTACAAAGAATAGTTTAAAGGGAGATATATGTCAAGGTTTTGCAATCGTACTTTGCCCTGTTAAGGGCAAAAGTGAAATAATGAAACAGAACATGTCTGAGGCCCATTATCGTAATCTATCGCTACAACTATTGCTAGCAAGGGCGGTTACGCTGTACCCTTTTATGTAGTCCTATATAACGCAGAATATCCTAGCTGATAGATGAACTTGGGATATTCTTGTAGGATGCAATGACTCAGCAGTGCCTACTCTTTTTGTCTATACATACACATGCCAGCGTCTTTCAAGACTAACGCTTCGTCCTGACATCATCAGGGTAGTGGCAATCATGTCTCTGCTACTGCACAGAATTTCCTACCGTCACACATCAGAACGGATTCGGGCACCTATTTGACTTACCGGTGCTAGCTTTATCAGTAGTTTAAAATTATTAGGCTGTTGCCGATTTAAAATTTGTTTAGTATGTGGGAGCCGTGTACGCGAACGCTGATCTGTCCATTGTAATAGTCAGTTGTTTCCAAGACTTTACGGTCAAATTGTTCTTTCGCTTCTAAGTATGATGTTTGTGCCTTACTATTGCAGTAATGTAATATTTCACGAGTAAATTTGTCTGAGCCTAGATTTTCGACGTCTTTTTTAAGTTCGTCATTGGAGCCATAGTATGTTTGCCAATCGCTGTCGATTTTAGATTTAATTTTTTTACGTTTTTTGGTGCCGTTTTTTTGTTTGACAACTTTATAGGTTGTTTTGGAGAACTTAGCAAGTTTTTTACCAACGTACTTACGACCCGAAACTGTATTGGTGATGAGATAAACAAAACCTATACAGTCATCGGGTAAGGTATCAATTACTTGTCCTTCAAACAACCATGTCATTAGCGTGATTACTTAGCAGATAGTGCCGCTTTTTGCTCTGTAATCTCTTTGCGACGCAGTTTGATGCCTTTGCTCATTTCCTGCAATGCTTTACGTGCGCGACCTGCCGCTGCCTTAACACCCTTGTCAGAAAACTTGGCATTTTCTGCAATGTATGCTTCGTATTGTGCAACGATATATTCGTGTGGGTTTGTGATTTCTGTTGGTTCTGTCATTTTGTTTTCCTTATGCTTCTACCATTTCGACGTCGGTATTAAACGTTGTGAATCCGTTTTCCTTGACTACTTGTAGTATGTTATTTACACGCCCCACCAGTTCATCACGGTGGCTAATCAAGAAAATATTCTTCTTTTGTTCTCTGGCCATTTTCTTAAGTATGCCCAGAGCATTGTCAACACCATTGGCATCCATGCCACTGTCAATCATCTCATCAATGAATAACAGATTTAATGGCTTGTTCAGACTTTCATAAACATCACGGAAAGCCCAGCTTAATCCTAGGATCAATCTGTTACGTTCTCCGCGACTTAGATTATCAAAGTCAAACTCTTGTCCAAGTTGAGTAATATCAACTTCGAGATCGCTACGGAATTTAACTTCATGTGGCAGTGCCAGCTTTTCTAAATAATGAGCAAGTCTATGATTTAGATAAGTTAAATTCTGTTCAATAATTCGTTTTCTTACAAAGCTATCTTTGGCTTTTAGTAATTTAAGCAAGAAGTCTTGATGCTCGTTTAATTTTACCAGCGCATTGATGCTTTCAAAATTAATTTCTTCCAGCGCAGTTTCTCGCAGGTGGTCTATTTGTTCTACATAGGGATCTAGTTCCAGTGCCCTACGCTCAAACTGATCTTGCATAGTTTCCAGTGTACTTTTATGATTGACAGCATCATCAATATTATTGTAGCGTACTGTTGGCGCTGTACCTAGTTTACCCAGATCTTTAATCAGCGTTTCTACTTGTTTGATGTCCGCTTGTTCTCGTTCAAGTTCACTGGCTAATAGTGCAATGGCGTCATTGATTTCTCTGATCATATCTGCTTGTTGATGATCATGTACATCTTGACCACAGGTGTGACATTTATGATCCAGTGCCTTACCCTGTGCACCAGCGAGATCTGTTAGCTGTTGAGTTATACGTTTAATAGAACTTTGATGGCCTGCAAGATCTTTGTTATGTTGTTTTAATTCTTTTTCATTGGACTTCCATACAGACAATGATTTGTGATTTGCTAGCTCTTGCTCAATGTCTATGTTTAGAAGTTCATTTATACTTGCCGCAAGTTTTTCGAGATCTTCTTTTTGCTTGGCCTGCCAAAGACGACTACGACGTTCCAGGTCGTCAATAGAGTTTTTAATTTTAGTGTTTGCATCAGTTACTGCCTTGATTCTATATTCTTCTTCTTTGATACTGTCTTTGGTATTTTTAATTAGATCTTTGAGTAGCGTTGCTTTTTCACTGAGCTGTGTAATGCCCAGTAATTGTTCAATGATGTTTCTCTGATCATTAGTTTTTAAACTTAGGAAAGGCTCTGTATAAGTATTCAGCGCCATGATATGCTTAAACATATCGTGACCCATACCTATCACTCGTTCAATTTCAGCCTGTGTTTCTTTGTTCTCGCCCTGTTGTTCTTCTGTGCTAGAACTATCACGGCTCATATCATCAACAATAAAACGCAGTACATTTGGTTTACGTCCACGTTCTATTTTATAATTATGTCCGTTGGATTCGAATTCAACAGTAACCATCATGCCTTTGTTGTTGGTTTTGTTGATTAGGTTATCTTTTTTAATATTAGTTAGTGCGTTGCCATAAAGCGCATAACTAAGTGCGTTAACAATGGTAGTCTTACCTGTGCCGTTACGACTACCATCGCCGCCTAGGTCCATGTTATTACCCAAGACTAATGTAAGACCATGCTGGTCCATTCTTAGTCCCTGTGTTACATTACCTACGCTGAGAAAATTTTTAACTGTTAGATTTTTAATTTTAATCATTGATGCTATTATACAGTAAGGCTATTGTAGATGTCAATAAGAACTTGGCGTTCAACTACATCACTTTCAATTGCCGCTAATTGTGTTAAAACGATTTGATCCACTGATTCAAAGTGCACATCACCGCTCCAGTCCTGTACATGTTCTTCACGTTTAGCAGGAATCAGTGTGATCTCACGAAGTTTATATTCTTCCAACCAGTTCTCTTTTAAGAATGTTGCTTCTTCAAAACTTACATCAGCATCACAGGTGATTCGAATAAATGTATTTTTATCCATGTATCTACTAGGATCTTCAATCAATCTTGTAAGATCAATAGTTTTGAATTTTGGTGCATCAGGCCAAGCAATATACTCTGGCTGACCTCCCCATTCCAAAACCATCATACCACGATCATCGTCCCAGGCGTCTGCATAGTTATGGGGAAAGGCATTGCCAATATAACTGACATTACCACTGTGTTGTCGCATATGAAAGTGACCACTGAACACACGTTCCTGATTAGGGAAATGCCCTCTGTTAAGTCCGCCATGATCCGGCATTTCTACCATGGCGTTCATTTTAAAACTAGGAAGTTCGAAATGTCCAAACACATAACGACTGTCTAGTTTCTTCATAGCAGTCCACTCATCGCCAACTAGCCAGGGAACAAGACTAACATCGCCTTCAGTGTAGACATCATTTACTAAAATAATATTTTTCTGGTTTCGAATGAACGGGACGCTGTTTAAGTCACGCTTTTCTCTGTAATAAAGATCATGATTACCAGGTATAAAAAAGAACCGTTCAAAGTTTTTGCTAATATGGTCAATGGCTTCTACTGTATAATTCAGTGTACTAACATTAACTGTGGCACGGTGGTGATGCCAGTCGCCCATGAAGATAGCAACATCGCAGTCGCGTCTACGTGCTTCTTCACAAAACCATTTAACAAAATTTTCACAGTCTTCATTATGGTGTTTGCTGTTTTGTCGCATACCAAAGTGAATGTCTGTAAAGACTGCGGCTCTTTTAAATAACTGTGTCATAATCAATAATCTTCTGTTTTTAAATTAGAAATGCGTTCACGTTCATCACGCATCATTGCTTCGTGTTCAAACTGTCTAGTAAAGCTAGGATTGCTACCATACTCTATTAGTAAGTCGTCTCGAATAGTTTGGTTTTTCTTTTCAATGTTTAAGATACGAGTAAAGCTATTATCAATAGCCGCTGTATAATAAGCAAAGGGGTTTTGTGACTTTGATTCGTCAAACTGTAAACCAATCTGACTTAATTGTAGCAATGCTTGACTGCGCATTTCATCTACATAAGTGTAGCCACGCCAGTTAAAGCGCATACTGTAACGCTCGCAGAGTAGCATATAACTTTTTGCCAGCTTTTTTGTTATCTGTCCTTCAAGGCAAAATTCACCGGTGGCCATGTCACCACGCCAATGTGATTTACCCACACAGACTAGTTTTTCTTCGCCTTCAAATTCTTCAAATTTAAAATGTTGAAAAGGAGGGAAGTTACATTTGCTGTGATGATCGCCACGATTCTTAGGAGTCTTTTTACGCCCTGGTTCCAGTGGAACATGATCGTGTGTCATAATTCGAAATACTACATCAGTTTTTGCAACTTTTTTGTAGTCGATTTCGACTTCTGCTAGTTTAGTTTTTGGGTTTGTGAGCTGAGCTTCTGCTAGAGCTTTTTGACTCAGTTTCAAAGCCCGATTACGTTTAGCTTCTGCTATTGTTCTTATGTTGATTTTGTCCGTATCAGGTAGGATCAGATCATAATCACAGTACTCGGGCTTGGTATATGAGCTATAGTTATTTTTACTTAGATGAATTTCCTTGAGCAATTCTTTATTTGTTAGATATTGTTTTGCTAAGGGATTTGCTTGTGATGTTGCCATAGGTTTATTTTAACAGGTTAAACTGGCAATGTCAACACTTTATATTAAAACTATACATTATTTTACTATAAATACTGACATGGACAATGTATATTTAAAGGCAACAAACCCAGTCAAAGGCGTAGCGGAACCACTGCGATTCCAATACACGCCTCAGATTGAATACGGACAGGACGTTAAGTATGATGCTTATAATTTGGTTCATACCAATTATCAGCCATATGCCTATGCCAGAAGTGAACCGCCTTCAATATCGATAATGGCAAAATTTAGTTCGCATACCACAGAGCACTTCAAACAAAGTGAATATGCACTGCGTTTTCTAAGAACATATACAAAAATGAACTATGGAAAATTGGATGGCGCCAAAGGTCAACCACCCAGAATTCTAAGATTTTTTGCATATGGTTCTCAGGTATTTGAAAATGTACCTGTGGTAATATCAAAGTTCAGTGTGACATTTCCAGAAGATGTAGACTACATTTATGGTGTATTTGACACCAAAGGTAATCTAGGTTCTACTGCACCTGCAGGTAGAAATCCCGGTAATGCTACTAATAGAGTAGCGGCAGAGGATGAAGTTGTTATTACAGCACAGCGCATACAATCTTTACCTATGTACTTGCCATCACTGTTTCAAATAAGTATCACACTAAATGTTCAAATAAACACATATAAAACATCCAATGAGTTTTCGTTAGATGATTTTGGTAGAGGTGCATTGTCAGGGGATGGGTACATTTAATGGCAACATACAACGAAAAAAGCTATCTATACAATGTTGGTGAAATCAAGAACTTTTATCTTGATACCACAATATTACCTACATTTAAAATTACCGACGGTAATTATATAACTGTGCCGCCTGAATGCGAAAATAGACCTGATCTTTTCAGTTATCAACAATACGGCACTAGTAGATATTGGTGGATAATTGCACTGGCCAATCCAGACAGCATAAAAGATCCTGTCTGGGATTTAACCGCAGGTATGCAATTATTCGTACCTAATAAAGATGTAATGCTTATAAAATTAGCCGAGGTTAGGTAATGGCTGTTCAGACCAGCGGATTTGGACATAGACATAGTCCTACATCGGGAGCATCAAGTAATCATCAAGGCTGTGATTATAGAGCCCCTATAGGAAGTCCCATAGTGGCCAATGGTGATTTAACCATAGAAAAAGCAGGCGTTGGGTCTGGCTATGGTAACGTTGTGTATGCTAGGGACGCCAATGGAACACAGTACAGATTTGGGCACTTGGATGGATTCCCGCCAGGCATGAAAGCCGGAGATAAAATTAAGGCTGGTGACACAATAGGATACACAGGTAACACAGGCATAAGCACAGGCCCGCATTTGCACTATGAAGCAAGGCCCAATGGTGGCGCAGCCGTTGATCCTAACAGTATAGATCCTAAAACCGGTAAGCCATATATGGCAGCGGCTGGTTTTGAAGCTGGTAAATCACTAAAAGATTCTACACCAACACCTACTAAAAACAGAAAACCCAATGAACCTGGAACTGCAAAGCCCATGGGTGCTCCTCCTGCCAGCGGTGACAAACCCGGACCAGGCAATAAGGCCAAGCCAGGCACTGGTAATCAGGGCGATAGAGGCGGCGCAGGTAAGCCGCCAGCGCCGGGCAGAGGTAGTAGCGCAGGTAATGCAGTTGGTATATTAGTAAATCCAAGACACAAAGCACATGACGGAACGTAAACAGTAAAATGGCAGATACATATTATTTTAGATTAACTTCTATGAGCCCACAAAAGTTGAATTCTATGAATTCAAATCTGGGCATAGTAATTGCCGAAACGGCAACAACTGGTAAATTTTTTATCAATGAAGTTTCTTTTGATCAGTTGGTAAGCCCCAACGGCGCCAGCGCAGTTGCATATAATATCACCGGAGACATAAAGATAGCAGAACCCTTGGGTGCTAGATTCCTAGATTATCTAAGATATGCTGCGATTAAAAATGGTGTACAAAACCACTTGGATGCTAGATATATTCTTGACATAGAACTTAGAGCAGAAAATTTTAAAGCAGGAGAGTATGTATATTCATTTCCAATAATGTTACTTGCCCTGGAAGCAAAAACAAGTATCAGTGAAAAAGGCACAGAGTACATAATTAGATTTGGTCCTGCGGCACATCACAGCCAAACAGATATGACTCAGCCTATCAAAGAGTCTATTACAGTAGAGGGTGTACAAACACTAAAAGATTATTTTAAAGGCCTGGGCAGAGAGCTAGAACTTGCAGAGTTTAAGGCAGCCAAGGCAAGACAAAAAGATGGTGCCACCGGTGGCGGCGGTGGAGACCATCCAGCAACAGCAGAACCAACACACGACGAGTATCATTTTATACTGGATCCTGTTTTGGAAAACATGAAGTTTACTTCCAAGGATTCTGCAGAAGTTGCAAAGAATGGATTCTGGGGCAGTGTAGGTCATCCATCGCGCTGGTTCAATGACACTTGGGACGTAACTGCCAAGTCGGGCTCAACTATTATTTCACAGATTACTAGAGTTCTTCAACAAGCAGATGGTATCACAGAGTTAATGCCAGGTAGAAAAACTCCACAACAGCCTGACGCTCAGGGATCTAGTCCAGATAACCAAGCAGCCATAGAAGCATCCATGGGTGATATCTATCAATTCTTTAGAGTGGAAACTCACACTGTATATAAAGCATTTGATACTAAGCGAAGTAGATATGCGGTAAAGCACGTATTTGCAATTTTCCTTGCAGATCAACCTAACATGTATCAGTATCCCGACGAGGTTGATTTGCTAAATGCTAATCAGTCACAGTCTAAAGTCTTGAGTAAACTAAACCAATACATTACACGCGGCTTACTTCGTAAGGCATACTATCACTATTACACAGGTTTGAACATGGACATCATTCGTGCCAACCTACAATTTAACATGATGTATTTCTTGCCCAGCTTTCCTACTATGTGGACAGACAGGGGCAAGACCAGTGACGGTCCTATTAACAAACAAAACTATAACAGGGAACAACCTCCGCAGGCCTATGGCGATACTCCAGTGGCGCCGACTCCTTGGATGATAGCTGAGGATACAGACTACGGTGAAATATCAACAACATTAAAAAATGCACCAGCCGCACTGCGTCCTAGAATGGAACCAGATAATATTGTCAAGCAAGCCGACGATGCAAAAAGCGAAAACGAACATCTTGTGGAAAAACTATTTGCAGTGCAGTGTTCTGAACGAGACTTAATGGAACTTGAACTGGAAATATTTGGTGACCCTTACTGGTTGGGAGTGCCTAACTTAATGATGGCGGGCGCAAAAGGCCTAGCGCAGATCGGCGTCAATGATGGTATAAGGGCAAAAATAACATCAGAAATGCCGGCAATCGATCCCGAGTTTGCGACACGTAATCATGGTTGGTCAAACTATGAACAAGCACAGTATTATAAAGGCGGCAACTTAATTTATTATAACGCACAACTGCCAACTAATGATGGCCAAAATGATTTAATGGAATTCTCTACGTCAGATCAAATCGTAGGTATCTACATGGTCTGGAAAGTAAAAAATGATTTTAAAGAAGGTAAGTGGACGCAGACATTATCCACTAAACGAGATATTACTATACCCAGTAAATTCCTACCACTAAGTGCCATGGGTGGTGCCAGTGGCAGTGACAGCGGCTTCGAAGCATACGTTAATAACGTACTTGCAACAAATGCACAGCCTGGTGCCAGTGGCGCAGGTGGTTCTAATCCATCTACTTCTAATACAGGCGCACCCACAGAAACATCTAGATCCAAAGAATTACAAAATGAAAATATTGGTAAACCAGTAGCACCGGATCTACTAGGCGCAAGGGGAGTAGAAACTCAACAGACACAGAGTTCCAATCCAAAAATAAATGAAGCTAAGAAACAATATGATAAACTTGCTCAGGAGAATCCGCCACCTAAGGTTAACAACCCCGTGGACAGAGCAAAAGAATTAACTGCCAGTGGCTTATCCAAGGAGCAGGCATACCAACAAGCTAAATCCGAATACGCGGACCAATTAAAAACACGCTTTGAACATGAGAACAATCTAAACAAATCTGCTTATCAATCAGCAGGCGTGGACAAATATAAACCATACAGTCCAGAAACTCTGACTTCGCTGGCCATGCAAAAAAGCAACGGTGGTGGCTTAGAGGACTGGAAAAAGAATACAAACTGGAAAGGACCTGCCAGTGTTAATAATCCAGGAGGTCTAGGTCATAACGCTAAGACAGGTACGTACAATTCGTATAAGAGTTTTGATGATGGTATAGCCGCTATGAATGGATATTATAATTATGGTGAGGGAGTACCTGCAGGTAGACAGGGTAAGGACAGATATCTATTACCAACTACACCAGGTGGCAGTGAATTATCTTATATAGATAAAATATCCAAGGGCAGAGTACCTGGAGGACAATAATGACAAGAATAGCAAATCCATACGGTGCAACAACTACGCCACAGGCATATAATCCAAATGCTTCTGACAGCAAAGGTATTAGCAGTGCCGTTGGCGTTTTTGCAGGCATGGTAAAGAAAGTAGATGACTTACAAAACTTTGGAAGAATCAAAGTTTATATACCAGAGTTTGGCGGCGATCCTGAAAAGGACTGGACCACAGTTAGTTATGCCAGTCCATTTGGTGGCGCAACTAGCTTATATGAACAAGGCGAAAACGTAACTGAATATGCAGACACTATTAAAAGCTATGGGTTCTGGGCTACACCACCTAACATAGATACTTGGGTCCTATGCGCATTTCCCGGAGGTAAAACATCTGCTGGATATTATTTTGCCAGTATCTTTCAACGTGGTACACAAGTTAGTATCCCTGGTCTGGGTAGACAAAAAACACATGACGGAGACGATAGACCTGCTGCGCCAAAAAATAAAAAAGACAAAGACACGGATTATAAAAAATACGTCACTCACAAACCACTCTGGGACGCTGTAAAAAAGCAGGGTATAGAAAAGGATTTTACCAGGGGTGTTAGCTCTAGTAGCGTAGAGCGTGAAAGTCCCAGTAAGGTTATTGGTATCTTGACCCCGGGTCAACAGCAGTTTGTCATGGATGATGGTGACAAAGATGGTAACAATAGACAGATACGTTTACGCACACAAAACGGCACACAGTTATTACTGGATGATACTTCTGGTCATGCGTACATGATTACTAAAAATGGCGACACATGGCTGGAATTAAGCAATGACGGCCAGGTGCATATATACGGCGCCAAAGATATTAACATACACAGTGAAAAGAATATAAACCTACGTGCAGACCTGGATGTTAACATTGAAGCAGGTAGGGCAATTAATGTAAAAGCAAAATCAGATAACATAAGTCTTCAAACAGGAAAGAGCATACACACAACCGCAGCCAGCGATATTCACATGACCAGTTCAGGTAATATCTATGAAAACGCTGGCACTGGCCACTATGAAACTGCGCCAGTAATTCATATGAACGGTCCAGTTGCAACACCTGCAACAGCGATTACAGTAAACTCATTACCAGTTAATGACATTATCAAGGACAGTGTATGTACAACTGTACCTGAACACGAGCCCTGGAAAGGCCATGCAGGTAAAATAGACACGCCTGCAGGAACAGCCAGTAGTAAAGCAGATCCTGCACCGGATAAAGAACCACGTCAGCCCAAGGAAGATGAGAATCCTGCAACAGGTGAGGTAAAAGAAGACGAGGAAATAGAAATAGATGAGGCAGAAGTTACCGACGATATGAAAGGTAATATCAAAACTAGCAGTGGATTTAGTCCAGTAGCAGTAGACGAAATGGGCAATCCTACTGGCCCTTCTATTGGTTTTGGATCAATAGCACCCTAAGGATAATATATGGTAGACTTTACAAAAATAGTAACAGACAAATTTAAAATGGACGGCAGTGTAACGCAGACCATAAAGAACACGGCCACCGAGTTTACAAACAGTGCGACTAACATTATCAAGTCGCCCAATGCTGTCAATCCTTTTGATTCGCAACGCTTATCTAAAAATACAGGTAATAATATTGCCGGCGAACCATCAGAGATCTACACCAAGGGTGTCAATGAAGAACAAGCGGAACAGATATTCCAAAGAGAAATAGAAAAAGAACAGGAAAAAGCTAGAGCAATGTTAAAGTCTATAGGTGTAACAAAGGTTCCTAAACGTATGTTTGACACTATAGTCAGTTTCCAGCGAGATACTGGCGACGCAACCTATGCATACATAGCCGACGATAAAATAGACTTAATGGGCTTATATGCCGGCGGTGAATGGGAACGAGCATCTAAGTTCATGAGTCAGGATGAAAGAAACAGACAGCGTAGAATTGAAGAATTAAAAGTCGCCAAAGACGGAGACTATGGTAAAATAGATTCTAACAAAGATATAATCTCACGCGGCCTGGAAAAAACTTCGGGATTAATAGAAAAGGGTAAACTCAATCAAATGACAGGAGACCCTGCTACGTGGCAACAAAAACTTGCCGCAGGGTCAGCTTATCAACGTATTACTGGAAGTTCAATGCCAGGATTAAACTTCACAGAAAAATCAAATATACTTAATAACTTAGATACGAATAAAATCACAGATGCATTGAAATCTGTGACAAAGAAACTGCCATTCTAATTATTAGTCTACTTTGTCTAAACTAAACACACTCCATGGCGGAGCCTGGTATACACAAAACATAACGGCGTCATGCATAGTATCAAAATACTTTGTTGCAAGAGTCCCGCCGGTCATAAAATATTTTACTTTAAACATTTTTCTTTATGAATTGCGCAAGCTCTGGGGCAGTCCAGCCTTCGGGCTTGAGTACTTTACCATCTTCACGTTTGCGAACTTTGCCAGTTGTTGGATCAATCTTAGCAAAGTTAGTTCGCATGACTTCATTCCACGCACCTTCGGCATCAAAGCCTGCACTATGGATAGCACCAATAGTAACAACTAGAATATCGATAAGTGCATCGAGTTGTTCAACGCGGTCATTTGCTTCTAATGCTTCTTGTAGTTCAGTATGCTCTTCGTCGATTAGTTTTAAGTACATTCCGTATTGTAATGCATCACTGCCGTCGACTTGTTGGTCGCAGGCAGTCATAAATCGTTCTTGATCTTTAAACGGGTTTGTCATTTTGTAATTTTCTCCATAAATTCTTCGTGTACAGGTTGATAGGCAATGGGCTTAATCCAGCCGTTTTCGATAGCCATAAAAATATATTGTTCTATGTTGCGAGGACAGTTACGGTCAATCTCAAATCCTGCTCTATAGGTTATCATAAGTCCATCTGTGATAATAAAATCAGGATCACCGGGTCTAATGGTTTTTATTTTCATGATTTTAAAATAGTCAGCATTAGTTTTTTTGCATTTTCTTCTTCTTCATATTGAAGACTGTCGCGTAGTAGGGCTAGATTAACTTCCAACATTTTTTCTAATTCTTCTTTGCCCTTATCAGTTAGATGACTGTATTCCATGCCAACAGAACTATATCTAAAATATCTTTCATTGGTTACAAATTCTTTTAATGCACCAAGAACCATAGTTCCTGCTGTCTTGCTACTCATCTTAGCTTTCATAATTTTTACTTTCTGAATTGTTTCTTCGAGGGCACGCCATGGGGTAACCCTCAGTGTCAAGCAACTGCGAGCCCCATGTGCCATAACTGCCACTAAACTCAACAAATACTCGATTTTGCCAACAAAAGACTCTAGTATTATTTTCCGGCCTACTGGCGAACGCCATATTTTTAAAGTCGACAACAATTGATACCGCTCCATATATCATTAAACATAAAATACAAAATATATTAAATTTTTTAATCACGCTAGTTCATCGGTGTATATACCACGTGCTTCTGCATGTTCTTTACATAGTGTAGTTATCCAGCCACCACCTCTGCGTTGCCCAGGAGAACCACAGGTTTCGCAGGTTACTCCTGACATTGATTCTGCCATACGCACCATACCATCGATGACATCATCACCACCGGTATAATAGAAGCGCAGTGTACCAAACTTTTCCTTGACCTGGTCCAGTGTTACCTGTGGTACTACTTCTTCTTTTTTATTACGCCAATCAATGTGATGTTGAATATTTCCCATGAGTTGATTCAGTATTTCAAACCAACCATCACCACAGTCAAAGCCCCAGCACATAGCAGTTTCTGTCATTGGCAGGTTACGATTGACCATCATCTTTGGATATTTTTTACATAGCAATTCATCTAGTTCAGGACTCATTTTTATCTGCCTTTAATACTGTTTGATGTACGTTCTCAAAGGTACGGAATGCTTTGTCGAATTTAATGTCGTATAAATCTTTTAAACCCATAATTACATTAGCGATTTGATCACGTGTAATTTCGTGCTCGAGCACGCCTTCTAACAGGGTATCAAGTTGACTGGTAATAGTCCAACAATCTAAGATTTGTTGTTCCAAGTCAAAACTTTGATCTACACTTGTGTTCATTTTGGATCCTTGATGTTTGAAAACAATTCAGCTTGTTCTCTGCGAAACTTATTATACTTGTCTTTGACTGAAGTGTAAACTATATGATAGCCAAAAACATAAGCAACATAACCCCAGCAAATGGTCTGACTGATAAAATATAAAATGGTAGATTCATAGGTTAGTGCTACTATTGCCAGAGCCACTGAAACTGTGAGAACCACAATGGTAAACCTAGTAAAATCTTCAGCTCTAGTCCATAGATATCGTATAAAATCAATCACAGTTTTTCTCCAGCTTTGAAGCCACGGAAGCGAAGGAAGCGAGGGAATCGCAGACTATAAGAGCCGTCTTGATTTTGTGTAATTGCATCTGCCCTTACTTCAACCACTGCTCCAAGTAATGAATTACGATTATTCCAATAGTCAATGCGGTCGTTATCAGAGAACCCACTACCGCAATTAACTTGAATAAACTTTCCTCCATCGTCTCCGGCGCAGATAAGTGCGCCCAGTCGCCCTTCATTTCGTCCTGTACCTTCTTCGACATCAGTGACCTCCAATGAAACTTCAATAAATGGCTTTAACTTGAGCCATGCTACACTGCGCTTACATTCATAAGGAGCCTCAGGATCCTTGATCATAATTCCTTCGTAGCCGCCTTCAATGGCCAGAGCATTAATTTCTTTGTATTTAAGTTGACCCGCCTCCGAATCCAAATCTACAAGCTCTTGTCCTACAACTGTGACACTGGGCATACTAGTTTCGTAGACAGAATGCCAGTCATGTAGAATTTCACTGCGACGACGTTGAGTGGTTTCACTGTAACCAGCTTCGAATTCTTTCAGAGTTAGAATATCAAACAAGTTAAGAACAGCGTCATTGCTTTGTACATCACTTTTACGATGTACTTGTTTCATCAAGTCTTGGAAACTGCTGGACATCACTTCGCCGTCAAGCACCATAGGATGATCGATGCCACCTATACTGGCAACAAATTTTAATTGTTCTTTGATATGAGGGAAGTTTACCAGCTCTTTACCATTTCGACTAAATTGGTCAACCCTGCCATCGGGATAGGCAATAGTAATAACACGAACCCCGTCGAGTTTAACTTCGATAAGTTTTTGTCCCGTAACCTTGCTTTCATGGTTAGCACTATCGTGAGCAAGCTGACAGCCAAATACAGGTATAGAATAGTCATTATATTTCTTCTCCACTACTTTGTTGATTGTTTTTTCGCTGACGCCGCAACGAAGATCTTTAATAAGAATACGTCGATACCAGCCGTTCCACTCTGCCTTAGTAGCACTGGCCATCATCTGGTCAACAGTGGTACGAGCAAGGTTGCCGGTGAGACTGCGATTAATAAAGCCAGTAATAATGAGAGTAAAACTATCCCAAGGTAGACCAGGACCATCCGCATCTTTTTTCTCCGGGATTTGTTTCAATCCAAATGTAATCATAGGATCTAGGGCTAGCCTACATCCTTCAAAAAATTCGTTATTGCCTTCTTTGGCAATCTCTTCAATAATAGCTTCTTTGTTTAGGCGACTTGGATGACTTTCCAATGCCCAAATGTGGCTGGCACATACACTCATTTTAACTCCAATTAATTAGACTCTATGCTACTATTATAACAGAATAGAGAATTTGTGTCAATTTAAACGAATTTATTGTACAGCCAGATGCATTTTGTGTCAATAAATAGACGCATGCCTAATATATACTTGTTTACCTACTGCGGTGGACATGGTGGCGACTTTCTGTGCCACCAAATCAGTCAAGATCCAAACTATCATACTTCTTTATATAAAGAGACAACAGATAATTTCAGATGGGTCAATGACAATCCTTTTGACAAATATAATTTAAACTTTAAAAGGACTACTGGGGAATTGAATACATTCACAGTTAGCGATAGTGTGCGAGATCAAATCGATAAAGAATATAATGAAAAAAATCTTATCGTCCCGTCACATAATATGACAGAAACTCTGCCAAATTTGCCCAGAGTAAAGAGAATAAAATTGGTGTCTACAGATAGCAATGCTTATTTTTATTACACATTACTTTGCATCAAGTCATGGCGTATAGTATATGACTTAAAAGAACATCAACGCGATATGATTCCGAGATTTTTTAGATTTAAGCACATACACCGAGATAAACCAGCATTATTAGAGCGGATAGAAAGCATTCAAAATCGCGGATACGTATACTCATGGGAAATGAACGCCATTTATACAGGATTAGATAATGGAATTGATATCATCAAACAACATTATCCGACTTATCAAAAGTATAGTAGACTGGCATTGGATAATAGCGTTAATTTAGATTTAGATAGTATGTATGCAAATCCCAGAGATAATGTAAAACTATGGAGTGATTCTTTGGATATGCAAACAACATTGGATGCAGACATAGTTGCAGAATATAATCAAAAGAATATAGATCTAATAGAAACCAATCTTAATAGATCTATAAATCAATATAATCAATCAAATTGGTTAGAAGAATTAGCTGCCTGGGTTAAATCAACCTGTCCAGGCAGTTATTGATTATAATTCGATAAATTTAAATCGAATCAACATAGAAACAGCGTCGATTGGTAAATCGAAATCCATATTTTGGTTCTCTAAAATGTGCAGTCTACGCTTTAAATCGAAGAGTTCGTTGGTTATTGCAAAAATAGCAGGTTTGAGCTCATAGTGATCTTCTTCTGGAGCATGGTTAAAATATTGCTCTAATTGATGTAGTCTGGCATTACCCTGTTCAATGGATAACACCAAACGTTCACCGTCTAATTCCTGCCACTTTGCTTTGACCGTGCTTTCCAGTAAAAATTTACAGTTAGTAATTTCTATTACTTCCTGATCTAATTTATTAAACTCGCCGGAAGTAATATTTTCTACAGCATTCGTTAGAGCCTGTGTTTGCAGATCTGCAAGTTTTTTGATTACACTGCGTAAAGTGTTTAAGGAAGTATTAATCCCAGTGGTGCTCATTCATCATCTCGTGTCGTCGTCGATACATTCTGGATAGTTCGTCTTTTATTCTAAGTTTTTGTTTTTTTAAGTCTTCTGCTTCGAACTCGTTCCAACTTGGTTGTTTGAGCATAGCATCTAATTTTCTGGCTACTGTAGTGTGTTGGTTATCCAGTGCCCGGATATGGTGTTCTAAAGAATCGATGTCCATGTTATCCTCCTATTGACAAATAATATTTAATGTCGTATAATGGAATTTCTGTAAGTTAAATAACAATATGTGCGATACTTTATTACTCAATCATGATGGGCAACCATTGAACATGCTACCACCCAGCGTTATCGACTGGCAAACAGCTATCAAATTGGTTTTTTTAAACAAAGTAGTTGTAGTTAAAGAACACGACGACTGGGTTGTTCACAGCCAGAAAATGGCAATACCAGTGCCTAGTATCATTATGACTAGACGCTATGTGCGTTCACGCAACCGTGTTCAATTTAGCCGCAAAATGATTTACTTGCGCGACAACTATACATGTCAATACTGCGGTGAGCAATTTACCGGCAAGGATCTAACACTGGATCACGTTAAGCCAAAGAGCTTAGGCGGTGGTGGTGGCTGGAACAATCTTGTAACTTGTTGCGGTACTTGTAACTGGTTGAAGGGTGCCAAAGTTTTGGAGCCACTGACAAAGCCACGTGAACCTAGTTACTGGCAAATGGTGAAGGTAGCTAGAAATATGCCATACACTATGCGTGATCCAGCATGGGCACAATATCTTGGTTTTGATGACGCAGAATTAAAACAAGCAACAGGATAATCAAATATCCCTAAGACAAAGGAGCCATAATGGCTCCTTTTTCACGACTAAACTGCCTTTTCGTAAACTACATACATTATTCGCAAATAAATATTGATATGAGAAATTTTAAAGGCTTTAGTACTGTAGGTAAAACTCATGGTAGTTTTAAATTGTATGACATTGAGTTGGTAAAACAAGACCTACTCAATGAATTCTACACCAAAAAAGGCTCCAGACTAATGAGTCCACAGTTCGGTAGTATAATTTGGGATCTATTATTTGACCCATTAACAGACGACACACTGGAATTAGTAAAAGAAGACTGTGTTAGAATTGTTGGCAGAGACCCTAGACTAGAGCTATTGGATGTGTCAACCTATGAAGAAGACCACACAATTCAAGTAACGTTACAATTACGTTATGTACCAACAACCACATTAACAGAGCTCGTGTTGACATATCAACGCGACATTTCAGCAGAGCAGAATCAGGGATAAACGATGTCAAAAGCAATACGTCAAGAAAATTTATACGGGGCAGAAGACTGGTCCGTGGTATACAACAGTTTTAAACATGCAGAGTTTAAAAGCTACGACTTTGACACGCTACGCCAGTCAATGATCAGCTACATGCAAACTAACTATGCTGAAGAATTCAATGATTATATTCAAAACAGTGAATTTATTGCATTGCTGGACTTGGTAGCTTATGTAGGACAAAATTTATCATTCCGCATGGACTTGAATGCCAGGGAAAACATATTAGATACAGCAGAAAAACGTGAAAGTGTGTTGCGTATCGCACGTATGCTTTCCTATAAACCTAAACGTGTTCGCCCTGCACAGGGTCTGTTAAAAATTGTTAGCGTTATAACTACAGCGCAGGTATTTGACAGCATGGGCAGTAACCTTGCCAACCAAATAGTTACTTGGGGTAGCGATCCCAGCGAAATAGGCTACGAACGTTTTGTTAAAATTTTAGATGCCGCTCTTAATAGTTTGAACCCAATAGGTACTCCTGTACAGAAATATGTAGATTCAGAGTCAGGTACATCCTATGAAACCTACGACTTTGATAATACAGATAAGCTAACAAACGTGCCACTAGCAGTAAAAGCAGACGGTATGAATCTAACATTTGAATTAGTACCTGTTAAATTAGACACAGATGGATCTATAGCACAAAAAGAACCAGACTATAACAGCGCCTTTAGTATGTTATATAGAAACGATGGTCGTGGTGTTGGTAGCTCAAAAACTGGTTTCTTCTTATTTGCTAAACAGGGTTACACTGTTACCGAGACGAGAAACATACCGTCTCCGCAGGTTAACATGAATATTGATATTACTAATACAGCTAATATCAGTGAAGAAGATTTTACAGTACAAACAGTGGATGCCGCAGGTAATATTTTAACAACATGGAAACGTACTAATACATTGGATTATACTAACCTTGTTACAAATAACCTGGGCTCAGAAAAAAATATATATGAAGTGTTATACAGTGATGCAGATATAACAAGTATTAAATTTGGTGATGGTAACTTTACTAACGCACCCAGTGGCTTACTACGCTTATGGTATAGAATAGCACAGAATGATTATGTAAGAGTTAAATCAGGCGACATTTCAAACGCCAAAATGGAAATCAAATACAAGGACGAAAATGGCAACAACCAGTCCGTTTATCTTGTATTAGAATTGCAGGACAACATGATCACTGGATTACCTGCAGAATCCACAGATGAAATTAAAACAAATGCACCCGAAGCCTTTTACAGTAAAAATAGAATGGTTACGGGCGATGATTACAATGGCTTCTTGACAACACTTAACAATGATGTATTGTTAATGAAGGCAGAAAATAGAACTTTCAGTGGTCATACACGTAATGTTGATTTAAAGGATCCCACTGGTAAAAGTAGACCAATAATTGAATTCGGTGACGACGGATATTTGTACAGACAAGAAAGCAATAAAACAACTTATTTTGCAGACAGCGCCGGCGTTAGAAACATTGATTTTCTAAACAATAACTTGGAAACACAACTAAATGATGTAGGTGTGTTGAACTTCTATTATGGCAAATTGAACATTGCAGGTACTGTTAATACAACTACATACCCTACCATAAAATTGGGTGCAACACAATATTACACAACACAATCCGGCGCCATAGATGCAGTAGAGGATATTTCAATTATTAATGCCGCAAGTCTTAATACATTAGATCCCTATGATAGTTTTGCCATAGATGGTGGCATGATAAAAATTAATGAAGAATTATTCACTTATACAAACATCATAGACAATCAATTCATAGGAGTGCGTAGAGCGGCACAGGGTACTGCAAAACAGGCACATGCATCTGGTTCTATAATTACTAGAATGAATGACATACGTTGGAGAGTTGCTTACTATGATCTAACAAGTAGTAACGGTTATTTTAGTGACAGTAACTCTAGCATATTGCCACAGCAATTGGGTTATAGTGCAGGAGATGTTTTAAGAAATGTTAGACCAGGCTCAATGGTAAAACTTGAGGACACAGACGGTTCCTATGTTTGGTCATCTGTTATTGATATAAAAGGCGATGGACTTGGACTAGAAGACGGTCTAGGACAGTACACTGGTCTTTTAATAAACGGCGACGGTCCTGTTGAACTAAGTAGATCTGTAATTGGCAATAGACTATTAACTGAGATACTGCCTGCTTTCCCCAAGGTATTTGATGACAATATCAGAACAAAAATGTTAAACAAATTAGACCTTGGTCAGTCCTTTGCTATATCGTTTGACAATACAATTCCAGCATGGACACTGGTAGACACAGACAACATAGATGAGACTCTGGATTTTAATACCAGCAGTACGGATACGTCATGGTTAATCTTAGTTAAACGAGATACATCCGGCTGGCGTGTAATTACACGTCAACTTGAATACATATTTGGCAGCAGAGAACTAATTAGGTTCTATAATATTAATTTCTTACCTGCATTTAACACTAACTTCAAGAATGTCAGCAAGGATGACATCAGCATTATTGCTCCGGATGCAACAGGTAAACTTGTTACAAAACAAAAATATAGAATAACAGGTTACTATGTCTACGATGATGGTTACACAGATAACAGCAAAGTAAAAGTAAGTCCTCTAGACTTAGATGGTGACTTTTTACCTGATCAACCAGAAGGTTTCTTAAATGTAATTGAAAACAACACACTTGATCTAATAAATTATGATGAGGGAGAGTTTTCATATACAGTGCCAGCAGAGACAGGAAATACAGATCCTGTGCTAAAAACAGTGGATGGTAGAGACGGTTTAATTTTTAAATGGAATCATGTAACTAGCCAAGATCAAACTACAAACCCTAGCTTAACAAATATTATTGATGTTTATGTGCTGACAAAATCATATAACAATGACTTTATTGCATGGAAGCGTAAAAATAACACGGCTCTGGACATGCCCCTACCACCTACAACCGAAGAACTTCGTAGTAGTTTTAGAAACATAGCATCCTACAAGATGATGACAGATGAAGTAATATTCCATGCCACTAAATTTAAACCATTGTTTGGATCATTGGGCGCATCTGAGTTTCAAGCACAGTTCAAAGTAGTTAAAAATGCCAAGAGCAGAAGCACTGACAATGAAGTTAAAAGTAAAATTTTAGCAGCCATAGATGATTTCTTTAAACCAGGAAATTTTGACTTTGGAGAGACTTTTTACTTTACAGAACTTGCCGCTTTTATACATAGTAGATTGCCCACAGAAATAAACAGTATTGTTTTAGTACCAATAAGTACAGATGGTAGATTTGGTACATTATTTCAAATACAACCAAATAGAGATGAGGTCGTAACAAGTGTTGCAACCGTTAACGATATTATCGTTATAAATGAAATCACAGATAGTAATATTAGGATTGGAAGATGAGCGATATAAACAAAAAACCAGGTCAGATAAAAGCACGTAACATAAAAAACGAGGCTTTGCTGCCTAATGTCCTTCAGACAGATCCCAACAAAAAAATGTTGGGCGCAACATTAAATGCAATGACGTCTAAGGGGCAAATGCTTCCATTTAAAGAAACACATGGTCACAGAACGGCACCTGCGCCTGCAGATTCTTTCTTCAAACAAGAAAGCGATCAAGTCAGAAGAGAATCAATGGGCAATACTGCTATTATTGCCAATGATGATTCGGGAAACTTTTTATCAAAAGTATCTTATCTTGATTTAGAAAATTATTTTAAGGTAAAAGGCTTACCACTAAAAGATGGCGTACAGTTAGACAGTAACATACTTACACTGGACCTGCCCATAGATTATAGAAGACTGGTAGACTATCAATTATATTACTGGGTAGATGGTTTATTGCCTGCTATCAGACTGCATGCCGATACGTTAAAGTATACAGTATCTCAGGATATTGTAGGTAAACCCTTTGTTAAAGTAGTAGATGACTTGACAGGCAACGAACTAGAGTTGTTAACAGGTCAAGTTATATATTTTACAGGTGAGCAAGAAGAACAGTATCTATCTGCAGATCCAGACCAACCTAAATTATTTTATGTAATTGCGTCTACTACAATAAGTTTAATATCTATTAATAATTTTGATGATAGAATACCCACAGGCTATTTTAAAAAGAGACCCTGGGATAAAACAGCAGTAACTATTGATCCGCCTGCGATTAAATGGGACAGTGAAAGCTGGGACGGAAGCGCATTTAATATTGGCACTCCTGAATATGTTGTTATGCGTAGATTCGCACCTGACATGAATCACTGGAGCGTCATGGATCGCTGGTACCATATAGGTACAATCCGTGCGGTTGCTAAATTCCTTGATCTTGACATAGAAGAAATTGCAAGGAACGACAATCAAGCACGTAGACCCATCATATCATTTAACCTACGCTTAAAATTATATAATTGGCCAACCCGTAGTATTGGCGAAGTAAAAAGTATGTTACCTGGTAACAGAACAGAATATGAATCAAGAGTCAATATCATAGACTCTGTTAACTACAAATTAAAAAACGGTGACCGTGTTGTTTTTGAAAAAACACCGGGTGTTTGGCAAGTTAGTAATGTTGGCTCTGGCGCCAGCTTTACCCTTAAGAAAGAAAGCATAGACTATGATGGTGTTTTAATAACGTCATTGACTAGCAGACTATATTACAGAGCAATTTTTAAAAATGGTGGATGGAGTCTTGCACAGAACAAGACAGAACCAAATCAAACTCCATTATTTGAATTTTTTGATACCAACGGCACAAACCTAGAAGATATACAAAATACAAATTTTGCTGGCGGAACAATACTGGGCTTTTTACCTGGACCAACCTATGATCCTGTTCTTAACAAATATATTACTGTAAGTAATATTGACTATGATGCTGTGGATGAGAGAAATCCTGGAGTAGTTGGTGCAAATCAATTAAAGTTTACCACAGACATAGACCGTACATTTACATACTTTGACAGTCTAGCAAATACAGATGTTGAAATGACAGGCCCATGGGCTCACTATAGAGCAGGAAGTATTAGACCATTCTACATTCCAAAGCAGGGTCTTGACATATCACCACAATTACAAGACCTTACCTATGAAGAATATGAAGGCGAACCTTGGAGTGCTGACATTATACCAGCAGTACAGGGTTTTAATGAGATTCATGTGTATCCTAATAATGCAGGAGATGTTGATTTGTACTATAATTTACCAGAACTGGGCCTAGTTAAATTTACTACAAACACTAACATCAACACACTGGAAAACTTTATACCTTTGATCAGCGGTGGTACATTTAAAATTTACTGTCATAATTTACAGTATCCATTGTCAATATATAAATCTGCGGTCGTTGATAATATATTGCGACCTGTGGCCATAGACAGTGCACTGATCAGTAATAATAACATAACCAATGGTGTAATTACCTTGGACCTAAGTGAGACCTATGACAATGGCACAGAATATGTTAGCAATGACATAGGTGAAGATAAAGCACGTTTATACTGGAGTTATAACGATCGTTTACGAATGGCTATAACAAAGCCTGTGGAAAAGTGGAGATTCATTAATAACGCATATTACCTTGACAAGTCAAGTCCGCTTTACAATGACTATGATTTCAATATAACAGATTCTACATCCTATGATGCGGGTCTAAGTTATACACAAAAATTAACAGGAACACTTGCGTTGTCTAGAAAAGCCAAACCCGGCGACAAGATAGGCATAGAATCATTTACTGGTAGTAACAGTAGTTCAAAGAATGCTCCTATTACTTTAACAAATAATCCGCTTAACCAGACTTTAGACACTTTAAATTACTACTCTCTATTCCAGCATGGCACTGTGGCATTAACCGCAGGTCCTACTGCCAGAGAGTCCATAGATCCAGGATTGCAGTCATATAGTTTAAACTTGGTATTAAATGGCGGAACATTAATTAAACACAACGAGCCCTTGGCCAAGGCTGCAATAGTTGCCACTGCTATGCCTTTTGATCTTACAGATACAATGACCAAGCAGGGCAAGCACTATGACATATTCATGACAAGGTTGACCACAGAACTAAAGAATGTTATCAACACCTTTGACTATGACAAGTACACACAGCTTGAACTGATTGGGTTTGCCTTGGATGCAATCTATATCAATCAAAAGGACAACGAAAGCTTCTGGTATCACAGTAACATGATTGGTTGGGGTTCTTCTGTTAATTCAGTGGACATTGCACTGACCACAAATTTAGAAGTTTCATTATTAAGTAGCGTAGGCGAAATATCTCACTTAGCAGGTAAAGAAAAGCTGGTTCATATAACGAGTGACGGTTATACACTTACACGCGGCGTTGATTATACTTTTGTCAGTGAACTTGATGGATACTACACTAAAGTTATCTTCTCAGACGAATTTGCGGATAAAACTGTTACAATTAATTATTGGCCAGAAACATTCAATAGTCGTATCCCAGCAAGTTTGGCAAAGATTGGTCTAATGCCAGCGTACATGCCTGAAATATACAAAGATACTAGCTATGTTGGTGATGTGTATTTTATCATACGACACGACGGAACACGTTATTATTTAGAAGCCGGCGTCTCTGACGTCAATGGTAAACCTTATCCTACTGACATGATAGATCAGTTGTTATATGAATATGAAAAAGCGATATGGAGTAGTATTGCATATGACATAGAAACAAACTCGTTTAAGAACTTATATAGAAATATTCCTGGTGGTTTTAGAACTACAAGATACACTTATGGTGAAGTGCTTGAAATATCTAACACAGAAGTCTATGCTTGGATGCAGGACAACAACATATTCACATTTAAGAATGCTACATTTGATCAGTCAAATCCGTTTACCTATAACTATCAGATAGGAACTGGTGACGATGACAGTTTAGTTACTGGAAGTTGGAGAGCTATCTATAAGTATTATTTCGATACAGATCGCCCACACAGCCATCCCTGGGAAATGTTGGCATATACAGTTAAACCAGCATGGTGGGACAGTCATTACAGCTGGACAGACGAAACAAAACGTAATAAATTACTATCGTCTTTGAGCATAGGTAACAGAGCAGAACCAGGCACTACTCCTGATATAAATGTATGGCTAGCAAGAGACAACTTATTGGATGATACGTTTACATTCCCTGTAGACTATACAACCGGTGAATTGCTGGCACCTACACAAGTACCATGGATCGCTGATGTTATAGACTATTCTGATGAGCACTGGCAGCCTGGTGATGTATCTCCCTATGAGTTAGTATTTTTAAGTACTCAACGCGGTGTTGCGGCCATGGCTCGTACATTGTACCTTGTAACTCCCACAACATATATCAATGACAAGTGGGTTCCTGGTAATGTTAAAGTTAATAGCTTTGGTCATAGATTAGATAAAGAAACTGGATTCTGGTTAACACCTAATATTGAGCACACGTACCATAGACAGACCAATGACGATGGTTCTATTAATTTTACTGCTGGTGTAGAAAGTTTATTTGCAGAATTTTGTACATTGTACAATAGAAATTTCTATGACGAAGTTTATTCAGTGTTGAATAACACAGAAGTAAACAAGGAGTTCTTATTAAGCGGATTCTCAAATAATAATAATGTTAGAATTCAAAGTTCAAGTACACCAAATCAAACAACAAGTCTGTTTGTTCCTGAAGAAAGCTATAGAGTAAGAACACTGCATCACTATCCAGAACGTGAGGATTTTTATTCTGCTATGAGAATTGTCTGGGACGGTAGTGCTTGGGGTGTCTACGGCTTTACCAACGAGAATTCTTTCTTTAGTTATTTTAAACCCAGTGAGCCTACGCCTACTGTTACACAAACTATAGGCAACTATACTATTAAAGAAAGTACTAGCTACGATAAAACAATAGTATGTAAGGTACGCTATGGCGCTTTGTTCACTTCAAGACAAGAGTTGTATGATTTTATTTTGGGCTATGGAAAATATCTCGAAAGCATAGGATTTATTTTTGACGATGTAGAAAACGGAGACCTAAGAAACTGGCAACTAAGTGCCAAACAATTTATATTCTGGAGTAATGATCCATTAGATGCAGGCAATTACATAGACTTAAACCCTGCGGCCAATGGCATTGTTGTTAACAAGGAAACTACACAGCTATCTAACTTACTTGGATCTAATCTTAATGTAGGACAGATTGTTGATAGATTCAGCCAGCCTATGTTTAGTAATGACATCTTAGTTAATAGAGATGGTGCGTTAACAATTACACCTCGAAACTTGTCAAAGCCAATATACGGAATCAAACTAGTTTTTGTTACCTATGAAAGTGTATTGCATTTAGCCAGTACCAGTGTGTTCAATGACGTATATTTCCTACCAGAGCAAGCAACGTCTAAGAGAAGTTACATCTTGGGTGGTAAGAAAACAGATGCATGGACAGGAAAATACGACACACCTGGTTATATTTTAGATGGTATGGAACTTATACCAAACTACGATACCATGGCAGACACGGGTAGAACTTTATTGGATGTTGAGTCTGTATTGTTAGATCCCACAATGTTGGAAGCATCTAAGAGTCAGTTTGGTTTAAATAGAAATCCAGAACTGCGACAACTATTGCTACAAGACCAAAGCGAAACATTATTCAAAACAGGCATCGCATTTAACAAGGGCACACGTCAAGTTTTCAATGCACTGGAGCCATTAACACACAAAGATGGTTCAACTACAGTGGCCTATGAGGAATACATGGTTCGTACCGGTGAATACGGTAATACAAAGAACACTGAATATTTTGAATTCGAGATCAAGCACACAGATCTATCAAAAGATCCACAGATCATCAAGTTCCAAGATGACGAATTAGCGTCGGATCGTATAATCTATATCACTGACAAGAGCAAGCGTTGGGTTTATAAGCCATATGGCAAAAATCTAAGATTCAACACATTTGACAGAAGCTATAGCATACTTAATGCAACAGGTCCAGTGATCAATGGAGACACTGATTATGTTGTAAGTGCCACTTCGGATATAATGAATATGTATGGAGAATTTGAAGAGTTGTGGAGTATACCACCATTCGACACTGCCAAGTCATATAAAAAGAACGAACAAGTAAGGGTAGACGGACAACTTTATCTAGCTAAAACAACAGTATCTCCTAATACATGGGCAAGTAACCAAGACTATTTTACTGCAATCAGTGAACCATATCTTCCTAACTTTTTTATTGAGAAGTATGATGCTCCTACTGTTTCTTCCAATACAGTAGTACCTGCAACTTGGCAAGTATTACAGTTAATGGACCTTAACATAGGTATAAAAGAATGTTGCCCTGGCCCTACGGATACTAGTAAAGCTAGAATAGCAACAACTAAAGATCATACGCTAGTCGCCGGTGACATGGTACTGATAGTAAATGCTGACAACGGCGCCAGCAGTGTAAACGGTGTATGGCGAGTAGATAGCACAGAACAAATTGGTTCTAATTATTACTTTTATATAAACACAAATATACCTGGCACAATTAAAACAGGAAAAGTATTTGTGTTTAGACCCGTACGATTTAAAACAGAAGAAGACTTAAACGCGGCCCTAGCAAACCCAGGATATACTTGGGGTAAGAAATTTAATCCTAGAGATAATATTCTTGGATCAACTAACATAGTTCCTCCGGCAACTCCCAGTGGATATAATGCAGTTGAGCCTATAGCTATTGTAGACGATAACGCTGCCGCGACTACGTCAGCAGAAAATGCATTTACTTTTGGTAATTATAGAGTACACCAATTCTCTAAAAATGACAACAATGATGTCGTAAGTAAAGTTGTTAAAACAGCTAGCCTGCCAGTAGATCCTAGTAACATAGAACATTTAGTGGTCTATGATAAATTTAGTGTCAACACATTGGCTAGAGTTGAACTTTTTGATCCAAAGAAATTTAGATTGCCTAAAGTTTTCTTAGACGATATTGATGTTGTTAATAGAGTAGACCCTGCAAAGTATACTAGGTCCAGTGACGCTTCAAAGAACTTGTATTTGAGTACTGCATGGTATGATTCCAATGTGGGACGTCGCTGGTGGGATACGAGCACTGTACAATTTGAGGACTATGAAAGTGGTTCTGATATAGAACGTTCTAAAAATTGGGGCAAAACAATTAATAACAAAGCGCCTGACATTTATGAGTGGACAAAGAGTTCGGTACATCCTAGCCAATGGGAAACTTTAGTTAAAAATAAAAAGGAGTCCTTTGGTAATGTTGCATCCGGTCAAGCATATTATAATGACAGCACTGGTACTAAGAATTATTACTGGACAGAGAAAACAGAACAGGCCAGTGGTCAGAGCTTTACTGTTTATTATTTCTGGGTTAAAAATAAAACATCTATACCCAAGGAAAGTAAAACATCAAGAGTATATTCTACGTCACAGTTAAGTGCAGTCTTATTGAACCCCAGCGCCGCAGGTATTCCTTGGTGGGCTCCTATAAGCAATAATTCTATGATTATAAAGGGTATCTCTGACTTAATCACAGAAGAAGGCACTGTACTACAAATAAAAACAAAGTTAAAAGGCGAAGAAAAACACCAACAGTGGATGTTTATTTCTGACAATAACCCGTTGTTTATTATTCCTGAATGGATGCATCTAAGACTTAGAGACAGTCTAGCAACGTTCATCAAACGAAAATACTATGACGAGGATGACCAACTATATTATAGAAATAAAAATGTCCCTGACATAGATAACTTGCACCCTTACAACAGACTGGGTAATACTATTAGACCCTATGCTCAGACATGGTTCAGTAACCCCTTGGAAGCAAGGCGTACATTTATCAAGAAAGTCAATGAGCTTTTGCTATCCATGGATTTGGTTAATAGTATAGAAAATTGGGATCAGCGTTTATCCCAGACTAACTATACTATGGGTGACCAAGTTGTTGATATGACAGCAGTATGGTATTATACTGATTATAAGAGTACCAGCTATGACGACAAAAAATCAATAGCATACATTTTTGAAACACAGGCTGATTTGTTAAATGCTTTTGTATCCACAGGAGAATATGCAAAAGTAACAGGTCAAAATGTTATATATGAAAAACAAGCAGATGGTGGCTTTAATGTTGTTTATAGATACAATGGAACCATACAATTTGTCGAAGATTTATATAACAAAGTAAGCCTTGGCGGTTGGAACATTGTTCCCTGGGATAATGTACCCTGGGACTATGACTTGAACGCACAGATCAATGTAATAGTAGATGCTTTACGTTACAATATTTTTGTTCAAGAATATAGAGTAAATTACGTGAATATAACTTGTGCTATGCTACGATACGTACTCAGCGAACAGTTGGATGTGGACTGGGTAGTTAAGTCAAGTACAGTACTTTCAACAAACGTGGCCGGTGCATCATTTAGCACAGACCATGAATTGCAACGTGACAACTTGTCAGTGTTGAATACTTTCTATTCCACAGTTAAGGCATACAGGGACAAGACACGAGGCGGCGACGTCTCTAAAAATCAGCTCGAGGACAATAATATTGACATCGAAGAGTTCCCCGTAATGGAAATACAGTTAAATTATGAAAGACATAGTTTTGGTTCTGAGGAACAATTGGATGCAAATCTAGATGGCCTACGTTTTGTTAACATAGGCTGGGACGATGATCAAGCAAAATGGGATAACCTTAGCTTTGATCCAGATCAAGCAGACAACAGTCACTTAATAGAAAAGATCTACAAAGGATACAGTGGTATTCCTGCTGGTTCACTGGATAAAATAATTGCAGGTTCCACAAAGAGCAAGTACTATAGAACTGGGCTTGGCGAGGAAATGGTACATAGTACTATAACAGACAACCTGATTATAGATATTACGCATGAAAATGTAACAGTGCGTGAACATTACCATAATAATACTATGGCTGCTACTGTACTGCTAAATGAAACAGCATTGACCAGCAATTTGCAGGGTGATTTTACATTTATAGGTCTAAGTGACATGTCAAATGTACCGGACGCAAATTATGAAAATCCGCAGGCTTTGTGGATTGGCAATGAAAGAATAGTATATTCCATTAAAGAAGAAACTGGTATTTCTGGTATAGTAAGAGCAACAGCAGGTACAACCATGATGGATCATGACGCAACTGCCGCTGTATTCTTGGAAAATTCTAGAACAAAACTGCATGGTTATATTCCTTTACAGAGCTTAAATAACAACAGACAACAGTTCTATAATGACCCTGGAAAAACTCTTGCTGAAAGTGAAAACTTAATGGCAAAAACACTCATGAGTTATAGTGCTAGTTAAAAAATATGGTAAATAATACATTAGGATAAACAAATGATCGAAGATACGAATATAAACATAGACGGACACGTTAAGATCTGGGACCCAACGACCCAGGAAGTCTTCGTGGACAAACATAACGCTATTAACCCAGAAACAATGAGTATCATTGTTGCCAATCAGTTGGCTGGTAATAACGGAAAGTATGTATTTGAAATGCATTTTGGTAACGGTGGCGCTGTCATTGATGAAACTGGTAACATCACTTATAAAGATGTATCTGCAAACCTCAATAATGGCACAGTTGCATCTTTGTTTAGTCCCAGCTACTTTAAGATACTGGATGTGTTAGATTCTAGAAATGACGATGCCCAAAGAAACAAAATAGAAGTAGCACATAAACTAGGTTTAACCTATTCAGATCTAATAATAACATGTACTTTGGAACGTGAAGAGCCAAATCTTAGCAGTGTTGGCAATCTTGTTGCCTCAGAACAGCAGGCCATGGATAACGCTTCTGACTTTGAAGGTGAGTTCGTATTCAATGAGATCGGCTTAAAGAGCAAGGGCTCTGATCTTAACATGGGATACTTGCTAAGTCATATCGTATTCCATCCAGTGCAAAAAAGTGCAAACCGTGTTATTCAGGTAGTTTATACGTTGCGTATACGTATAACATAAAATGGTAAATATATAAAAGGAATTGTAGAGCATGGCATACGATGTAACAAAAACAAATTTAGAGCGACTAACGCTTATACCTGACAGACAGCTAGATTCAACATCAACTAGTCTCAAGCTATTGGGTAAAAATTTCCCCAGCTATGGCGAAGTTATGGCTGAAAACTTAGTTGCTTTGCTGGAACACTTCAGTAATACCACTGCACCAGCACACCCTATTATTGGTCAACTATGGTTTAAAACCACAGAAAACATTTTATATGTTAACACCAATGGTCAAGACAACGGCTGGTATCCTATTGGCGGACAAAATATAATCGGCGGTCCAGCTACTGGGTTTGAAACAAGTCAGATCAAAGATACTTTAAACCAAATGCATACTGCAATTAAATTTAAAGTCAACTCACAAATAGTTGCTATTATCAGCAGTGATGCAGGTACATATATTCCACATGCAGACACTGGTTTGCAGGGAACGTTCCCTACTATTGGTGCTGGCTTTAATATGAATGACGGTGATCCTACCAGTGGTTCTAATTATGGTAACTTTAAAATCCGTGGTCGTGCT
>JACCED010767742.1_pt1 | contig 32556 bp, 30 predicted proteins | sample 7455021 | NCBI WGS metagenome assembly JACCED01 (sample SAMN15323456, study PRJNA562643) | freshwater metagenome | isolation source: river surface water | place: USA:Blue River Watershed | collected 2017-08-19 | reverse complement strand
GAACCTGACCACCAACGACGTCGAGGTGATCTGCCGCCGCATGGGCGGTGGCTTTGGCGGCAAGGAAGGCAATGCCAGCATCTTCAGCCAGAGCGCTGCGCTGGCGGCGTTCAAGCTGCAAAAGCCGGTCAAGCTGCGTGTCCACCGCGACGATGACATGACCATCACCGGCAAGCGCCACGACTTCCGCATCGATTACGAGGTGGGCTTTGACGAGAGTGGGCGCATCCTGGGGGCCGACATCATGCTGGCCTCGCGCTGCGGCTACAGCGTGGACTACTCCGGCCCGGTCAACGATCGCGCCTGCCTGCACATCGACAACTGCTACCACATCCCCGCGCTCAAGCTGGTCAGCCACCGTTGCAAGACCCATACCCAGAGCGCTACCGCCTTCCGTGGTTTTGGTGGTCCGCAGGGCATGTTCGGCATCGAAACAGTGATCGACGAGATCGCCGCCACCCTGGGCAAAGACCCGCTGGAGGTGCGCCAGCGCAACCTCTACAAGGACCCGGCCGTCAGCGGCACGCCCGACACCATGACCACCCAATACAACCAGTTGATTGAAGACTGGGTCGGTGACAAGGTGATTGCCCAGCTGGAGCAGGAATCCCAATACGCCAAACGCCGCGCTGCAGTGCAGGCCTTCAACGCGAAAAGCAAGACCCGCAAGCGTGGCATTGCGTTGGTGCCGCTCAAGTTCGGCATCAGCTTCACCGCCACCCACCTCAACCAGGGCGGTGCGCTGCTGGTGATCTACATGGACGGTTCGGTCAGCTGCAACCATGGCGGCACCGAAATGGGGCAGGGCCTCAACACCAAGATGGCACAGGTCTGCGCCGACGGTCTGGGCATCAGCGTGGACAAGGTGCGTGTGACCGCCACCGACTCGCAGAAAGTGCCCAACGCCTCGGCCACCTCCGCCTCCAGCGGTGCCGACATCAATGGCGCGGCCATCATGAACGCCACCGCGCAGATGCGCGAGCGCCTCAGGCCGGTGGCCGCCCGCATGCTGGGCTGCACACCCGAAGAAGTCGGCTTTGCCAACAATGCCGTGCATGGCGGTGGCCAGTCGGTCGAGTGGTCGGCCCTGACCAAGCAGGCCTGGCTCGACCGCGTGGGCCTGAGCGTCACGGGCTTCTACATGACGCCCGAGATCAAGTACGACTTCACCACCCTCAACGGCCGCGCTTTCTACTACTACTGCTACGGCGCTGCCGTCAGCGAAGTCGAAATCGACACCCGCACGGGCGAGTGGTGGCTGCAGGGCGTGGACATCGTGCACGATGTGGGCCGCAGCATCAACCCGGCGATCGACAAGGGCCAGATCGAGGGCGCCTACATCCAGGGCATGGGCTGGCTGACCATGGAAGAGTGCATCTGGGACAACAAGGGCAAGCTGCTCACCCACGGCCCGTCCACCTACAAGATCCCGGTGGCTGGCGATGTCCCCGAGCATTTCAATGTGAGCCTGTTCGACAACGCCAACCTCAAGCCCACCCCTTTCCACAGCAAGGCCACCGGGGAGCCGCCGCTGATGCTGGGCCTGTCGGCCTTCTTTGCGCTCAAGGACGCGGTGGCGGCCAGTGCCGGCCACAAGTCGGTGGTCCGCATGGATGCGCCGGCCACGCCCGAGCGCATCCTGCTGGCCTGCGAAAAGGCCAGGGCCGACGCTGGCCTGGCCTGAGGCCCTGGCCGCCATGAGGGCACCGGTTCTGCACGGGACCGGTGCTTTTTTCATGGTGTGCCGACACACTAGAATCAACCACGTTGATCCCAGCCCCGGACCCTGACTTGAACAGCGTTGCGCAGAACCTGCCCAGACACATCGCCATCATCATGGACGGCAATCGGCGCTGGGCCAAGAAACGCTTCATGCCGGCCGCCCTGGGGCATGCTGCAGGCGCCCGCCGGGTGCGCGAGATCGTCGAGGCCTGCGCCAAGGCGGATGTCCCCTACCTGAGCCTCTTTGCATTCAGCACCGAGAACTGGAAGCGGCCCGAGGATGAAATCAGCAGCCTGATGGGCTTGTTCATGACCTACCTGGAAAAAGAGGTGGCCAGCATGAACGAGAACGGCGTTCGCCTGCGCGTGCTGGGTGATGTCAGCCGGTTCTCCGAGCCCTTGCAGGCGCTGATCGGGCATGCCGAAAGCCAGACCGCCGGTAACCGGCGCATCACCCTGCAGGTCTGCGCCAATTACGGTGGCCGCTGGGACATGCTGCAGGCTGCACGCGCCTGGCAACAGGACCATCCGAACGCCAGCCTGCATGACCTGAGCGAAGAGGCGCTGGCGCCCTACCTGAGCACAGCCGAGGCCCCGGAAGTGGACCTGCTGGTGCGCACCGGCGGGGAGTCCCGGGTCAGCAATTTCCTGCTCTGGCAGGCCGCCTACGCAGAACTCTTTTTCACGGACGACCTCTGGCCGGATTTCAATGCCGCGCGGCTGCGCCAGGCACTGGACTGGTTTGCAGGGCGTGATCGGCGTTTTGGTTCGTCGGCCCCTCTTTGATCAAAGGAACCTGGCACATGCGCAAAGGCATCATCCTGGCCGGTGGCTCCGGCACCCGGCTCTACCCAGTGACACAGGCCGTGAGCAAGCAGCTCATGCCGGTCTACGACAAGCCCATGGTCTATTACCCGCTGAGCACGCTGATGCTCTCGGGCGTCCGGGATGTGCTGCTGATCAGCACCCCGCAGGACACGCCACGCTTTACCGAGTTGCTCGGTGATGGCAGCCAGTGGGGCATGAACATCCAGTATGCCGTGCAGCCCAGCCCGGATGGGCTGGCGCAAGCCTTCATCATTGGCAGGCACTTCGTGGGCCGGGACCCGAGCGCGCTGGTGCTGGGCGACAACATCTTCTACGGCCATGACCTGGTCAAATTGCTCGCCAGTTCCGACGCCCGCAGCAGCGGCGCCAGCGTGTTCGCCTACCGCGTGCATGATCCCGAGCGTTATGGCGTGGTCGAGTTTGACGCCAAGCAGCGGGCCATCAGCATCGAGGAAAAGCCCAAGGCGCCCAAGAGCCACTATGCCGTTACCGGCCTGTATTTCTACGATCAGCAGGTCTGTGACATCGCGGCGGACATCCGGCCATCCGCACGCGGCGAGCTGGAAATCACCGATGTCAACAGGCGTTACCTCGAGATGGGGCAGCTCCATGTCGAGATCATGGGCCGGGGCTACGCCTGGCTGGACACAGGCACCCACGACAGCCTGCTCGAGGCAGCGGGGTTCATCGCCACCCTGCAAAAACGCCAGGGCCTGATGGTGGCCTGTCCCGAAGAGATCGCCTATGCCCAGCAATGGATTGATGCCGAAGCCATCCGTCGCCTGGCCCAGCCACTGGCCAAGACCGGTTACGGTCAATACCTGCTCAACCTTCTGTAGGAGCGGTCTCTGACCGCGAAGAATTTTTCAAATCGCGGTCACAGACCGATCCTGCACAACACCCCATGCCTTACACCGTCACCCCCACTGCCATCCCAGACGTCCTGGTGCTCGAGCCCAAAGTGTTCGGCGATGCCCGCGGCTTTTTCTTCGAGTCCTTCAACGCCCGCGATTTCACCCGGGCCACTGGTCTGCAGACCGAGTTTGTACAGGACAACCACAGCAAGTCGGCGCGCGGCGTGCTGCGCGGACTGCACTACCAGATCCAGCACCCCCAGGGCAAGCTGGTGCGGGTGGTGGAGGGCGAAGTCTTCGATGTGGCCGTGGACCTGCGCCGCTCCTCGCCATCGTTCGGTCGCTGGGTGGGCGAGCGCCTGAGCGCCGACAACCACAAGCAGCTGTGGGTGCCTGCCGGCTTTGCCCATGGCTTTGTGGTGCTCAGCGAGAGCGCCCAGTTTCTCTACAAGACCACCGACTACTGGTACCCCGAACACGAACGCAGCCTGCTGTGGAACGATCCGGCCATCGGCATCGACTGGCCACTCCAGGGTCAGCCCCTGCTGGCACCCAAGGATGCCGCCGCCGTGCCGCTGCGCGAGGCCAGCTGCTTTGAATGAGCCGTTGACCAGCGCGGAAACAGGCTGCGCTGGTTGAGCCATTGCGCCACCTCATCGTCACTGACCTGCGGGAAGTGTTCGTAAAACTGCCCGACAGCCTGGAACATCGGGGGCGTCGACAGGCACACGGTTTCGTCGGCCAGCGCCTGCACCTGGTGCAGGGCCTCGCTGGAGGCCACCGGCACCGCACAGACCAGTCGCGCCGGTTTTCCGCGGCGTACGGCGGTCAGCGCAGCGGCCATGGTGGCCCCCGTCGCCAGGCCATCGTCCACCACGATCACCTGCCGGCCGCGCACCGGTACAGGACCGCGCAGGGGTCTGTAGAGCCGCCTGCGCTGCTGCAGGGTCTGGGTCTGCCGGTTTTTCTCGGCCGTGATCCAGGCCGGTGTGGCGCCCACCGATGTGGCATGCGCTGCCAGACTGGCATGCCCGCTCTCATCGATGGCACCGATGGCCAGCTCAGGCTGCAGCGGGGCGCACAGCTTGTGCACGAGCACCACATCCAACTCGCCATCGAGCTGTTGTGCCAGCACGGCCCCCATGGGCACGGCGCCCCGCGGGATGGCCAGGATCAGAGGGGATTGCCCGCGGTAGCGCCGCAGGCGCAGGGCCAGCATGCCGGCCGCCTCGATTCGGTCTTTGAACATCGGGTTGTCCTTGGCTTGGAAACCCATGATCTGCTGCAGCGCTGCGGCTGTCGGTGTCCCAGCCCATGAAAAAAGCCGCATCCCGTGCAGGATGCGGCTGGCGGTGTGCGCGGGCAGACTGACTTACAGCCCGGCTGCCGCCCGAAGCGCTGCGGCTTTATCGGTTTTTTCCCAGGTGAACTCGGGTTCGTCACGGCCGAAGTGGCCGTAGGCGGCGGTCTTGGTGTAGATCGGGCGCAGCAGGTCCAGCATCTGGATGATGCCCTTCGGACGCAGGTCGAAGTGCTCGGCCACCAGGGCGGAGAGTTTTTCGTCAGCGATCTTGCCGGTGCCCAGGGTGTTGACCGTGATGTTCATCGGGCGGGCCACGCCAATGGCATAGGCGACCTGGATCTGGCACTTTTCGGCCAGGCCCGCGGCCACGATGTTCTTGGCCACGTAGCGGGCGGCATAGGCGGCCGAGCGGTCCACCTTGGACGGGTCCTTGCCCGAGAAGGCGCCACCGCCGTGCGGGCAGGCGCCGCCGTAGGTGTCGACGATGATCTTGCGGCCGGTCAGTCCGCAGTCGCCTTGCGGGCCGCCGATGACAAACCGGCCGGTCGGGTTGATCAGGTACTTGGTGTCCTGCAGCCATTCTTTGGGCAGCACGGGCTTGATGATCTCTTCGATGATGGCTTCGGTGAAGCTGGCCTTCATCTTGGTGGCCGACTCCGACTGGTCGGGGCTGTGCTGGGTGGACAGCACCACGGTGTCGATGCTGTGCGGCTTGCCGTCCACATAGCGCAGGGTGACCTGGCTCTTGGCATCGGGCCGCAGGAAGGGCAGGCGGCCATCCTTGCGCAGCTGCGCCTGGCGTTCGACCAGGCGGTGTGCATAGTAAATCGGCGCGGGCATCAGCTCGGGGGTTTCGGAGCAGGCGTAGCCGAACATCAGGCCCTGGTCGCCGGCGCCGATGTTGAGGTGGTCATCGCTGGCGTGGTCGACGCCCTGGGCGATGTCATTGGACTGCTTGTCGTAGCAGACCATGACCGCGCAGCCCTTGTAGTCGATGCCGTAGTCGGTGTTGTCGTAGCCGATGCGCTGGATGGTGTCGCGCGCGACCTGGATGTAGTCGACGTTGGCTTGCGTGGTGATCTCGCCAGCGAGCACCACCAGGCCGGTGTTGGTCAGGGTTTCGGCGGCCACGCGCGAGCGCGGGTCCTGCGTGAAGATGGCGTCGAGGATCGCATCCGAGATCTGGTCAGCGACCTTGTCGGGGTGGCCTTCTGAGACGGACTCGGAGGTGAAGAGGAAGTCGTTGGACATGAAAAAAGCTCCTGGTTTCTGTGGTTTGTCGGCGTTGCCGACCCTGAAACCCGGAGCCCGGCGAACGCTTTAGCAGTTTTTTTGAATCGCCCTGCAAGTTGTTCAATAACTCGGCGATTTACGGATTATAGAGGCTCTGTTCCGCAAGCGTCTGGGCCGGTGGCCGGGACGCCTCATGCTGCGGGGGTACGCAGACATCGTCGCCCCGGCCACCGGCCCAGACGCTTCCTGCGTTCCCCAAATCGCGAGGAAGTCGAGCCATGCTGAGGAGCGTGCGCCCGCCCTCTCCCCCATCGGGGCTCGAACGGCCAGAACCGCAATTCGCGGAAAATACCGGTCATGGACATTCCCTCAAAACTGGAAGACCGGCTCATCGATCTCGAAGTCAAGGCCAGTTACGCCGACGACCTGCTGGAGCAGCTGAGCGACCAGATTTACCGCCAGCAACAGCAGATCGACCTGCTGCTGAGCGAACTGCGCCTGATGCGCGAACGCCTGCCCGAAGCGGGCACGGCGGCCCCGCGCAACCTGCGCGACGAGATTCCTCCGCATTACTGACCATGGCCTACTGGAGCGTCAGCGACATCCGCGCGCACCTGCGCGCACTGGGGGCGAACCCGAAGCATCAGCACCGCGTGCTGCGCCTGTGGTCGCAGGCCCTGCCGCAGACGCAGGGGCGCCGTCCGCTCGAGAGCTTCATGCCCGCAGCCGTGCGCGAGGCCCTGCCCGGCATCGAGGCGCAGCTGCAGGCCCTGGCCACGCTGCGAGAACAGCACCCCGGTGAAGACGGCTCGGCCCGCTTGCTGGTCGGCCTGCAGGATGGCCAGTCGGTCGAGAGCGTGTTGCTGCCGCGCGAGGGCCTGTGCGTGTCCACCCAGGTGGGGTGTGCGGTGGGCTGCGTGTTTTGCATGACCGGGCGCGAGGGTCTGCTGCGCCAGGTCGGCAGCGCCGAGATCGTGGCGCAGGTGGCGCTTGCGCGCAGCCTGCGACCGGTCAAGAAGGTGGTCTTCATGGGCATGGGCGAGCCCTCGCACAACCTCGAGCAGGTGCTCGAAGCCATCGATCTGCTGGGCACGGCGGGCAACATCGCGCACAAGCATCTGGTGTTCTCCACGGTCGGCGACGAGCGCGTGTTCGAGCGCCTGCCGCAGCAGCAGGTCAAACCCGCGCTGGCGCTGTCCTTGCACACCACCAAGGCCGGCTTGCGTGCCGAACTGCTGCCGCGTGCCCCCCGTTTTGACCCGCAGGATCTGGTGGAGGCGGGCGAGCGTTACGCGCGTGCCACCGGTTACCCGATCCAGTACCAGTGGACGCTGATCGAGGGCGTGAACGACGGACCGGAGGAGATCGACGGGATCGAGCGCCTGCTCAAGGGCAAGTACGCGCTCATGAACCTGATCCCGTTCAACAGCGTGCCGGGCTTGCCCTACCGGCGCCCGGACTGGGCGCGCGCCGCCGAGATCGCGCGCACGCTGCATCGGCGCGGCATCCTCACCAAGCTGCGGCAGTCGGCCGGGCAGGATGTGGACGGCGGCTGCGGCCAGCTGCGGGCCCGCGATGTGGTGCAGCGCGTCAGGTTCGTGAAGTCGACCGCGTCGCGCCCGGCAGACTGACCAGCCCGCTGGCCAGGGCGGTGCCCGCCAGCACGATGGCGCCGCACAGCAGCATCCACGGCGTGACCGATTCGCCCAGCAGCAGCACACCGTAGACCACCGCAAACACCGGGATCAGGAAGGTCACGGTGAGCGCGCGCGAGGGTCCGGCACGTTCGATCAGCCGGAAATACAGGATGTAGGCCACACCCGAGCACAGCACGCCCAGCGCCAGCAGGGCGCCCCAGGTGTGCAGGCCGGGTGGCTGCGCGGGGTGCCACCACAGGGCGGGAAGCGCCAGCGCCAGCGTGCCGCCGATCTGGCTGCCGGTGGCAATCACCAGCGACGGCAGGGGCGGGATGTGCTTTTTCGTGAAGCTCGCCGACAGGGCGTAGCAGGTGGTCGCGGCCAGACAGGCCAGCACCGCCCAGACCGGTGTCAGGCCGGATGCACCGGGCTGGAAGCCGACCTGACCGCCGGCCAGCAGCACGATGCCGCCAAAGCCGAGGGCCAGGCCCAGGCTGCGCGAACGTCCTGGCCGCTCACCCAGCCAGGCCCAGGCCACCAGGGCACCGAACAGGGGCACCGTGGCGTTGAGGATGGCCGACAGGCCGGTGCTGATGTGCATGACGGCGAAACAGTAAAGCGCAAAGGGGATGCCCGAGTTGAGCACGCCCACGAACAACACTGGCCGCCAGTGCTGCCGCAGCAAGGGGCTCTGGCCACGCAGGTGCAGGATGGGCCAGAGAAAGATGGCGGCGATCCCCACCCGCAGCGCCGCGGTGGGCAGGGCGCCGAGTTCGGCGGCGGCGATGCGCATGAACAGGAATGACGATCCCCAGAGGGCGGCGAGCAAGAGGAAATCGCCCAGCCAGGCGCGCGAAGAGGAGGAATTCAAAACCGGGACAACCTTCAGGGTGGCGAAGGGTTTTCGCCTTGCAGCAGCGCCTGTTTGCGCCACAGGCCACCAGCATAGCCGGTGAGCTGGCCCTTGCTGCCCAGCACCCGATGGCAGGGCACGATGATGCTGACCGGATTGCGGCCCACGGCGGCACCGACGGCACGCGCGGCATTCGGCTGGCCCAGCGCGATGGCCAGGTCCTGGTAGCTGCGGGTCTGGCCAGCTGGAATGGTCAGCAGGGTCTGCCAGACCGACTGCTGGAACGCCGTGCCGGCGCCGAGGTCAAGCGGCAGTCCGAAACTCAGCCGCTGGCCCTGAAAGTAAGCGCCCAGCTGCTGCACCGCCTCACGCAGCAGCGGGTCCTGGGGGCTGTGTTGTGCCGGTGCAAAGCATTGCGCTGCGGGCGCATGCCGATGGTCCAGCTCGAACCAGAGGCCGCACAGGCCTCGGGCCGTGCGGGCCAGACGCACGGGCCCCAGCGGGCTGTCGGTGCGGCAGTGCTGCCAGGGGCGGTTGTCGTTCATGGTCTGCTCAAGGGGCTCAAGCGCAAGCCTGGCGGCCATGGTAACCCGAATGGTCACTGGTGCAGGGGCCTACAATCCGGAGAGTTTTACGGTGCTTTTCCATGCAAGTGAGTCCATCCATTTTCAAGGCCTACGACATCCGGGGCGTTGTGCCGCAGACCCTTGACGAGGCCCTGGCCGAGGGCCTGGGCCGGGCTTTTGGCACCGCCGCCATGGCCGAAGGCCAGACCACGGTGGCGGTCGGGCGCGACGGGCGCCTGAGCGGCCCGGCACTGTCGGCCGCCCTCATTCGCGGCCTGCTGGCTGCTGGCGTACGCGTCATCGACATCGGCAGCTGCACCACCCCGATGCTCTACTTTGCCGCCAGCACCCTGTGCGCCAGTGGCATTCAGGTCACTGGCAGCCACAACCCCAGGGACTACAACGGCTTCAAGATGGTGCTCGGCGGCCGCGCCATCTATGGCGACGAGATCCAGGCCCTGCGCCGCACCATCGATCAGGAAAGCTGGCAGCTGCGCCCCGGAGGCAGCATCGAGCAGGCCGATGTGCTGGCCGACTACAGCCGCCGCATCACGGGCGATGTCAGGCTCTCGCGACCGATGAAGATCGTGGTCGATTCGGGCAATGGCATTGCCGGGGCCTCGGCGCCGGCCATCTTCCGTGCCCTGGGCTGCGAGGTGATCGAGCTGTTTTCCGAGGTGGACGGCAATTTTCCGAACCACCACCCCGACCCGAGCAAGCCCGAGAACCTGCAGGACCTGGTCCGCGCTTTGCAGGAGAACGGTGCCGAGCTGGGCCTGGCCTTTGATGGCGACGGCGACCGCCTGGGCATTGTGACCAGGGACGGCAACAACATCTACCCCGACCGCCAGATGCAGCTGTTTGCGCAGGACGTGCTCACGCGCGTGCCGGGCGGCACCATCCTTTTTGATGTGAAGTGTTCGCAGCGCCTGGCGCCGGCGATCGAGGCGGCCGGCGGGCAGGCCCTGATGTACAAGACCGGCCACTCGCTGATCAAGGCGAAGATGAAGGCGATCGAGGCGGCTGGCGGCCAGGCGCCGCTGGGCGGGGAGATGAGCGGGCACATTTTCTTCAAGGAGCGCTGGTACGGCTTTGATGATGGCACCTACGCGGGTTGTCGCCTGCTGGAGATCGTCAGCCGACAGCCCGATGCCAGTGCGGTCCTCAATGCGCTGCCCACGAGTTTCTCCACACCCGAGCTGAACGTGGCCTGCGCCGAAGGCGAGCCGCACACGGTGACGGCGGCGCTGCAGGCGCTGGCCGCCGCGCGTTTCCAGGCCCCGGCCCGGGTCTCCACCATCGACGGCCTGCGGGTGGACTGGCCCGATGGCTTCGGGCTGATCCGCGCCTCCAACACCACACCGGTGCTGGTGCTGCGCTTTGAGGGCCACACCGATGCCGCCCTGCAGCGCATCGAGGCCGAGCTGTTGTCCCTGCTGCGCCAGGTCAAGCCCGACGCGCAGGTGGGCGCAAGCGCACATTGAGCCTGGCGCGCTCCCCATGCCTGGCCTGAACCACAGCATCTATAACCTGCTGGTGTGGGCCGTACAGCCCCTGTTGCGACGCAAGCTCGCACGCCGCGCCATGGCCGAGCCCGGCTATGCGGTGGCGGTGCCCGAGCGCTTTGGGCACTACAGTCAGCCCGCTGAAGTCACGCGCGAACTGGTCTGGGTGCACGCCGTCTCGTTGGGGGAATCGCGAGCGGCGGGCATCCTGCTGCAGGCCTTGCGCGCAGCACTGCCGGGCGTGCGCATTCTGCTTACCCACGGCACCGCCACCGGACGTGCCGAGGGCGCCCGGCTGCTGCAGACGGGGGATGTGCAGGTCTGGCAGCCCTGGGACAGTCCGGCGGCGGTGCAGGCCTTTTTGCGGCATTTCCGGCCACGCATCGGCTTGCTGATGGAGACCGAAGTCTGGCCCAATCTGGTGCTGCACAGTGCCCGTGCCGGGGTGCCGCTGGTCCTGGTCAATGCCCGATTGAGCGAGAAGTCCCTGCGCATGGCCCGGCGCTGGGCGGGCCTGATGCAGCCAGCCTATGGGGCGCTGGCGGCGGTGTGGGCGCAGACCGAGGCCGATGCGCAACGCCTGCGCCTGCTGGGCGCGCCGGTGCAGGCGGTCACCGGCAACCTCAAATTCGATGCGCAACCCGACGCTTTGCAGCAGCAGCGCGGCCAGGCCTGGCGCGCGGCCCTGCAGCGACCGGTCTGCCTGCTGGCCAGCTGCCGCGAGGGCGAAGAAGCCCTGTGGCTGCAGTCGGTGAAGACCCTGAGCCCCGATGTGCAGTGGCTCATCGTGCCGCGCCACCCACAGCGGGTGGACGAAGTGCAGGCCCTGCTGCAGGGTGCCGGCCTGACCGTCTCCCGCCGCAGTGCCTGGGGCGATGCCGGGCCGCCCGCTGGCACCCTCGGGCAGGTCTGGCTGGGCGACAGCCTGGGCGAGATGACCCTCTACTACAGCCTGGCCGATGTGGCGCTGCTGGGCGGCAGCTTTGCCGCGCTGGGCGGGCAGAACCTCATTGAGGCCGCTGCCTGCGGCTGCCCGGTGGTGATGGGGCCGCACACCTTCAATTTTCTGGAAGCTGCGCAGCAGGCCGAAAGCGCGGGCGCGGCCCTGCGTGTGGCCGACATGGCTGCTGCGGTGTGGCAGGCCGAGCGCCTGGTGCGCGAGGCTGCGGCACGCCAGCGCATGTCGGCCGCCGCCCGCGCGTTCTCCCAGGCCCACAGCGGCGCCGCCCGTCGCGTGGCCGGGCGGGTCCAGGCGATGCTCTAGGAAGGGTGGCCAGGTGGCCGGCGCGTCTCAGGGCGCCAGCAGGCGGTTGATGTTTTGCAGGTCTTCGGACTTGAGCACGCCAGCGGCCTGGCGCAGCCTGAGCTGGCCAACCAGCACGTCATAGCGGGCCTTGGCCAGGTCGCGCTTGGTCTGGAACAGCTGGCTCTGGCTGTTGAGCACGTCGATGTTGATGCGCACGCCCACCTGGTAGCCCAGCTTGTTGGCGTCCAGTGCCGACTGGCTGGAGGCTTCGGCCGCTTCAAAGGCCTTGACCTGACCCAGACCCGACTGCAAACCGAGGTAGGCGGTGCGTGTGGCCTGCGCCACCTGGCGCTGGGCGCCTTCCAGGTCGGTGCGGGCTTTTTCTTCCAGAGCCAGGGTTTCCCGGATGCGGTTCTGGGTGGCAAAGCCCGAAAACAGCGGCACTGCTGCCGTGATGCCCACCGTGGCAATGTTGATCTGCGTGCTGGCGGCGCTGACCGCCGTGCCGTTGATGTTGCGCTGGATGTTGTAGCCCATGGTCAGGTCGACGGTGGGTTTGTGGCCCGCCTGGGCTTTTTCGGTTTCGAGGGTGGCCACCTCCAGGTTGGTGCGGGCCAGCTGGATGGCCGGGTGCGCCCGCTCGCTTTGCGCGATCCAGTGTTCGATGCTTTGTCCTTCCACAGGCGGCAGGCTGGCCTGGGCATGCAGGCGAGCGGGTTTGAGGCCGGCCTTGCCCACCAGCAATTCCAGCGCCACCGTCTTGACCCGCAGGTCGTTGTCGGCGGCGATTTCCTGCGCCGTCACCAGGTCAAAGCGGGCCTGGGCCTCGCGGGTGTCGGTGATGGTGGCGGTGCCGACCTCGAAGTTGCGTCTGGCGCTGGCCAGTTGCTCGGCCACGGCGGCTTTCTGGGCCTTGACGAAGGTCAGGCTGTCCTGGGCGATCAGGACGTCAAAGTAGGCCTGGCTGACCCGCACGATCAGGTCCTGCTCAGCCTGGTTCAGGGCCGCCTTTGCCAGTTCCAGGGTTTTCTGGCTTTGCCGGTAAGTGATCAGGTTGACCGGACGGTAGAGCGGCTGCGAGGCATTGATGCCGGTTGTTTGTGTCGAGAAAGAACGGTCCTGTGGCAAGCCGGCGCTGCCCCGGATCGGCTGGGCATCGAGCTGTGTCCGTGAACTGCCTGCACTCATGCCCACGCTGGGCAGCAAGGCCGCCTTGCCCTGATCGGCCTTGGCCAGATTGGCCTCGTACTGTGACTTGGCCGACTGGTAGGCCGCATCGTAGCCCCTGGCCATCTCGTAGACCTCCTGCAGGCTTTGGGCGTGCGCGACACCGGCCAGGGTCAGGGACAGGGCCAGCGCCAGCGGCATGCATGGCAACAGGGTGGAGCGATGGGCAGAGGCGTTCATGGACTTCTTTCTTCTCAAGCAGGGGGTCAATACACCGGGATGGTGGAATCGACCTGGGCCGACCAGGCATGGATGCCACCGGCCACATTGACCACCTGGTAACCGTGGCTGGCCAGAAAATGCGCCACCTGCATGCTGCGGCCGCCATGGTGGCACAGGCAGGCGATCGGGCGGCCTGGGTCGAGTTCGTTCAGGCGCGCCGGTATGGTCTGCATGGGCATGTGCACGAAATCGAGCTCGGCCGGACGGGCGCAGGCGGTCTGCACCTCCCAGCCTTCACGCACATCGAGCAGCACCGGCCGCTGGTCCTGCTGGCCAGCCCATTGCACCACTTGTGCGGGTGAAATCTGTTGCATGTCGCAGCCTCAGAAATGGAAAGCCGAGGGTTCGGCAAAGCCCAGCAGGCGGGGCGCATTGGCGTCCCAGGGCTGGGTGCTGACAAAGCTGCCGGGGCCCGTGCGGGTGACCAGCGTGGCGCGCATCATCGGCTCTTCGCCCACGATCGCAGCCAGACGGCCGCCAATGGCCAGCTGCTCGAGCAGCGCCTGCGGCACCTCGGCCACCGAACCCGACAGCAGGATCACATCAAAAGGCCCTTCGCTGGCTGCGCCCTGGCTGCCGTCGGCATGGCGCACCTGGACGTTGCCCACGCCGGCCTTGTGCAGGTTGGCGCTCGCCTGGCGCGCCAGCTCGGCGTCGATCTCCAGGCTCAGCACCTGGGCCGCCTGGTGGGCCAGCAGGGCGGCGGTGTAGCCGGTACCGGTGCCGATCTCCAGCACCTTGTCGGTCTTCTTGACCGCCAGGTCCTGCACCAGACGGGCCTGCACGCGCGGCGCCAGCATGACCTGGCCGGGTTGTGGGCCGGTGGGGATCTCCATGTCGACAAAGGCCAGCGCCTGGTGGGCCAGGGGCACGAAGTCCTCGCGGCGCACCACGGCCAGCAGTTCCAGCACTTGCGGGTCCAGCACTTCCCAGGGGCGGATTTGCTGTTCGATCATGTTGAAGCGTGCCTGATTCAGATCCATTTTTTTACTCCATGGGTGCATTGATGGGTTTCGTTCCATTTTACTGAGCAGGCTTGCCATGGCCCTGACGGGCAGCCGGCAGGCCCGCCTTGCGCCGCAGCCATTGGGCCAGATCGTCCATGTAGCAGTACACCACCGGCACGACGACCAGCGTCAGCAGGGACGAGGTGATGACACCGCCGATGACGGCCTGGCCCATGGGGGCGCGCTGTTCCGAGCCTTCGGAGAGGGCAAACGCCAGCGGCACCATGCCGAAGATCATGGCCAGGGTGGTCATCAGGATGGGGCGCAGACGCACCTTGGCGGCCAGCAGCAGGGCGGCGCTGCGCTCCATGCCGTTCTCGCGCGCGCGGATGGCAAAGTCCACCAGCAAGATGGCGTTCTTGGTCACCAGGCCCATGAGCATGATGACGCCGATGATGGAGAACATCGAGAGCGTGGAACGGAACAGCAGCAGGGCCAGCACCACGCCAATGAGGGTCAGTGGCAACGAGGTCATCAGGGCCATGGGCTGCAGGAAGCTCTTGAACTGGCTGGCCAGGATCATGTAGATGAAGATCACTGCCATGGCCAGCGCCGACAGCGCGTAGGCGAAAGACTCGGCCATGTTTTTGGTCGAGCCGCCAAACTGGTAGCTGTAGCCCGGCGGCAGGGCGATACCGTCCATCACCTTGCGGATGTCGGCCGATACTTCCCCCATGGCGCGGCCATAGGCATTGGCATTGATCGAAATTTCGCGCGCCAGGTCGCGGCGGTTGATCTGGCTCGATCCGGTGGACTCCACCACCTGCGCCACCTGGCCCAGGCGCACGACGCGTGGCGAACCGTCGGCCGCCGTGCCCACCACAAAAGGCAGCCGCTCGATGTCCTGTGGATTGTCGCGGCCTTCGGGCGCGAGCCGGACATTGACGTCATAGGTCTGGTCGTTGGGCGCGCGCCAGTTGCCCACAGTCTGGCCTGCCAGCAGGATGCGCAGGGGGACGCCCAACTGCGCCGTGCCCAGACCCAGGTCGGAGGCCGAGGCCGCCTGTGGCCGGATGGCGAGGGTGGGCTTGTTGGCACGCATGCTGGTGTCCAGGTCGACCAGGCCGGGGATGCCGCGCAGCCTGTCCACCGCCAGTGCCGTGAGCCGCTCGAGTTCCCGCTGGTCGGGGCCCCTGAGCGAGAACTCGATGGGCTTGTTGCCGCCGACCGGATCGAGCAGGCCGATGTGGGTGACCACGATGCCCGGTACGCGCTGCAGCCGCTCGCGCAGCGTGGCCGACATCGCATCCACACTGCGGCTGCGGTCCTTGCGGTCGACCAGACGCACATACATGCTGGCGTTGTGCTTGCCCTGGGCATTGCTGGTGTTGATGGTGGTGACGGTGTAGCGCACCTCGGGGAATTCGCGCACGACAGACTCGACCTGCCGCGCCTTGGCTTCGGTGGCCTCCAGCGAGCTGCCGATCGGCGTCTGGAAATTGACGATGGTTTCCGAGAAGTCCGCCTTGGGAATGAACTCGGTGCCGACCAGGCGCAGCATGAAGACGCTGAGCACGAAGATGCCCACGGCCAGCGCCACGGTCTTGCGCTGGTGCACCAGCGACCAGGCCAGGATCTTCTGGTACCCCTCGCCCATGCGGTCGGTGGCGCGCTCGAACCAGCCGGTCAGGCGCCCGAGCGTGCGGTCGTAGAGGGTCGTTGGCGGGCGTGCCTGGCCGTGGGCGTGGATGGCGGGGTCGTGCCAGATGCTCGAGAGCATGGGGTCAAGGGTGAAGCTCACGAACATCGAGATGAGCACCGCCGCCACGATGGTGATGCCGAATTCGTGGAAGAACTTGCCGATGATGCCCTGCATGAATCCGATCGGCAGGAACACCGCCACGATCGACAGGGTGGTGGCCAGCACCGCCAGGCCGATTTCACGGGTGCCGTCCATCGAAGCGTTCCAGGCGTCCTTGCCCATCTGCACATGGCGCACGATGTTCTCGCGCACGACGATGGCGTCGTCGATCAGCAGGCCCACACACAGGCTGAGCGCCATGAGTGTGACCATGTTGATGGTGAAGCCGAACATTTGCATGAACATGAAGGTGCCAATCAGCGAGATCGGCAAGGTCAGGCCGGTGATGATGGTCGAGCGCCAGGAGTTGAGGAAGAGGAAGACGATCAGCACCGTCAGGATGGCGCCTTCAATCAGCGTCTGCCGCACATTGCTGACCGACACCCGGATCTGCCGCGAGCTGTCGGTGATCGGGGTGATGCGCAGGCCCGTCGGCAACTGTGCCTGCATCTCCTGCACGGTACGGGTCAGTGCATCGATCACTTCGATGGTGTTTTCGTCCTGGGCCTTCTGCACCTGCAGCACCAGCGTGCGCTGGCCGTTGTAGAGCGCCAGGCTCTCGAGCTCCTGTGCCCCGTCCTGCACCCGGGCGATCTGGGAGAGGTAGATGGGGGTGCCGCCCTTGCGCCCGACGATGATGCGGCCGAAGTCTTCCGGCCGTTGCATGCGCGACTCCACCTGCACCACCCGCTCCTGCTCGCGCGAGCGGATGGCGCCGACCGGCAGGTCCTGGTTCTCGTTGCGCACCGCATTGACCACCTGCTCGGCGCTGATGCCCAGGGCCTCCATGGCGGCAGGCTGAAGGTAAAGGTTGATTTCCCGTTTGGTCCCGCCCACCAGGGTCACGGCACCCACGCCCCGCACATTCTCCAGCCGTTTCTTGAGCACCTGCTCGGCCCAGCTGGTGGTCTCCACCGCCGACAGGGCAGGGCCTGCGGCCGCCGTGCCGCCCGGCTGGCCGGGCGGGTCGGCCATGACGGCGAGCGACCAGATGGCGCGGCTGGCCGGATCAAAGCGCAGGACGCGGGGCTCCTTGACTTCGGTGCGCAGCAGGGGGCGCACGGCGGCGACTTTTTCGCGCACATCTTCGGCGGCCTTGCGGCCGTTGATGTGCAGCTGGAACTCGACCACCACCAGCGACTGGTTCTCATAGCTGCGTGAGGTCAGGGCATTGATGCCGGCAATCGAATTGACCGCCTCCTCGATCTTCTTGGAGACTTCGCTCTCGACGATTTCGGGTGAGGCGCCGGGGTACTCGGTGCTGATGACCACCACCGGGAAGTCGATGTTGGGAAACTGGTCCACCTTCAGGCGCTGAAAGGCAAACAGGCCCAGCACCACCAGGGCCAGCATGAGCATGGTGGCGAAGACCGGGTTGTTCAGGCTGACACGGGTGAACCACATGGCGCAGTGTCCTCAGCGCACAGCGGCTGTCTTGACCGACACACCCTCGCGCATGGCCCCCACGGACGCGGCCAGCACCTGCGTGCCTTCGACCAGACCCGAGACCACCACCAGGGTCTGGCCATCGCGCTGGACCCGTTCACCAAGCACCACGGTCACATGCCGCACGCTGCCCTGTTCGATCACCTGCACATAGGGCTGCGGTTTGTCGGTGCGCACGGTCCCCAGCGGCAGGGCCACAGCCTCCACCGTGCCCTTGCCCAGGGTGCCCTGGGCGAAGGCGCCATGCCGCAGGCCTGGGTGCCCGCTGACGCCCAGATAGGCCAGCACGCTGCGGCTGCCCGCCTGCGCGCTCGGGTTGATGCGCAGCACCCGGGCGCTGACGGGCTGCGCCAGCCCTTCGACCTGCAGCCGGGCCAGCAGACCCGGGACGATGCCGCTGGCCTCCTGTGCCGGCAAGGCGGCTTCCAGCTCGAAGGCGCCGAGGTTGACGATTTCCAGCACCCGTGCGTCGATGGCCAGCCGCTCGCCCGGCTGTGCCAGACGTTGCGAGACCTGGCCCGTGATCGGCGCCCGCAGGGTGGCGTCGTCGAGCGCCTTGCGCGCCACATCGGTCGCGGCCAGGGCTGCCTGGTGTGTCGCCCGGGCGCCGTTGAGGCCCATCAGCGAGGTCTGCAGTGCGGTCTGTGAAATGAAGCCCTGCCGCACCAGCGCCTCGTTGTTGTCGACCTGCTTCTGCGCAATGTCCAGCTGGGCCCGTGCCGCATCCGCCTGCTGCTGGGCCTGGCGCCAGCGCGCCTGGTATTCGGTGGGGTCGATGCGCGCCAGCACCTGACCGGCCTGCACCGCATCCCCCTCTCGCACCACCAGGTCCATCAGTTCGCCGGCGACGCGGGCCTTGAGCAGGGCCGTGCCGGTGGCCTTGAGCGTGCCCGAGACGGGCAGTTCCATGGGCAGGCTTTGCCGGCTGGCCGTGAGCACATCGCTGGCGGTCAGCTCCAGCACCACGTCCTGTGCGCTGGGGGTCGGCCCGGGGCCCGGTGGCGTTGCGCGCGGGCCCGACAGGCGCCAGCCGAGCAGCGCCAGACCTGCGACGGCCAGGCCAGAAACGATCCAGAGGCTGCTTTTTTTCATGGGGTGCTCAGACACATAGGCCGCGCACCAGCAGATCGGCATGGTGGCGAATGAAGGTTTCGGGGTCGGTTTGCGTGGTGCCCGGGCAGCAGGGCGCCATCGAGTGCTTCCAGGTCACCAGAAAGAGCAGGGGTGCCAGCACCGAATGCACCGTGAGGTCGAGGTCGATGGCGCGGAACTCGCCCCGATCGATGCCGCGCTGCAGCACCGAACGGATCATGGCGTGGCCGGGCGTGACCACTTCGTCCTGGAAGAAGTGGGCCAGGTCCGGGAAGTTGCTGGCCTCGCTCATCACCAGCTTGGAGATGCCCGAGGCCTTGGTCGCCCCATAGCGGCGCCACCATTCCAGCATGAGGTATTCCAGCATTTCGGCAGAGCTGCCAACAAAGCGTGCGATCTCCTCGGCGCCCTCGGTCTGGTGGCGCACGATGTTCTCGCGCACCACGGCCTTGAACAGCTCTTCCTTGCTCGGGAAGTACAGGAACAGCGTGCCCTTGGAGACACCAGCGCGCGCCGCCACCTCTTCGGAACGGGTCGCGGCAAAGCCCTTTTCGACAAACAGATCGAGCGCCGCCTCCAGCAATTCGCCGGGGCGTGCTTCCTTGCGCCGTTCGCGTTTGTGGGCAGGGTGGGTGTCGGAGAGTCTCATTTACTGACCAGTAGGTTAGTAAATGTAGTTTGCCACACCCGGTCTGGTCAAGCCGGCGCGGCCCGCCGGGCCGTTTCACACCCGCGCTGGCGCAGGGTGGAACGGGCGGGGGGGCTTCAGTTGGCGAAAGCCGGGATGCCGGTGATGGCCCGACCCAGGATCAGGGCGTGCACATCGTGGGTGCCTTCGTAGGTGTTGACCACCTCCAGGTTGACCAGGTGGCGCGCCACGCCGTATTCGGCGCTGATGCCGTTGCCGCCCATCATGTCGCGCGCCATGCGGGCGATGTCCAGCGCCTTGCCGCAGCTGTTGCGCTTGAGGATGGAAGTCACTTCCACCGGGGCGTTGCCGGCGTCCTTCATGCGGCCCAGGGCCAGGCAGCCCTGCAGGCCCAGGCTGATTTCGGTGAGCATGTCGGCCAGCTTCTTCTGGATCAGCTGGTTGGCCGCCAGAGGACGGCCAAACTGCTGGCGGTCCATCACGTACTGGCGGGCGCGGGTGTAGCAGTCCTCGGCGGCGCCCAAGGCGCCCCAGGCGATGCCGTAGCGGGCACTGTTGAGGCAGGTGAAGGGGCCCTTGAGGCCACGCACTTCGGGGAAGGCGTTTTCTTCAGGGCAGAACACCTCGTCCATGACGATTTCGCCGGTGATCGAGGCGCGCAGGCCGACCTTGCCATGCACGGCGGGGGCCGACAAGCCCTTCCAGCCTTTTTCGAGGATGAAGCCCCGGATCTGGCCCCCATCGTCCTTGGCCCAGACGACGAACACGTCGGCGATCGGGCTGTTGGTGATCCACATCTTGGCGCCGGTCAGGCGGTAGCCGCCGGCGACTTTTTTGGCGCGGGTGATCATGCTGCCAGGGTCGGAGCCGTGGTTGGGCTCGGTCAGGCCAAAGCAGCCGATCCACTCGCCAGTGGCCAGCTTGGGCAGGTATTTCTGCTTTTGCGCTTCAGTGCCGAATTCGTTGATCGGCACCATCACCAGGGAGGACTGCACGCTCATCATCGAGCGGTAGCCCGAGTCCACACGCTCGACCTCGCGTGCCACCAGGCCGTAGCAGACGTAGTTCAGACCGGCGCCGCCGTACTGCTCGGGGATCGTCGGGCCCAGCAGGCCGAGCTCGCCCATCTCACGGAAGATGGACACGTCGGTGGTTTCATTCAAAAAGGCGTCCTTGACGCGCGGCGACAGCTTTTCCTGGCAGTAGGCGCGGGCGGCCTCGCTGACCTGGCGCTCGTCTTCGCTGAGCTGGGCGCTCAGTTGAAAGGGGTCTTCCCAGCTGAAGGTGTTCTTGCTTGTGGCCATGGTGCAGGTCTCCGTGAAAAATGTCTGGGGCCGATTGTCATCTGCACATGAATAGCTGTCTAATATTGATTATGGATTCGGCAATATAATTTTCATATTCATGGAATTCCGTCATCTGCGCTATTTCCTGGCCGTGGCCGAAGAGCTGCACTTTGGCCGGGCCGCCCAGCGCCTGTCGATCTCGCAGCCGCCACTCTCGCTGAACATCCAGCAGCTCGAAGCGTCGGTGGGCGCGCAACTCTTTACCCGCAACAGCCGGGGCGTGCAGCTGACGGCAGCCGGGCAGGCCTTTGTGCCGGCCGCGCGCGCCCTGCTGGCGCAGGCGGGGGCCGCCGCCCTCCAGGCGCGCGAGGTGGCGCAGGGTCAGGCCGGCGAATTGCAGATCGGCTTTGCCGGCACCTTGCTCTACTGCGGACTGCCGCAGGTGCTGCAGCGCTTTCAGCACAGCCACCCCAAGTTGCGACTGGTGCTGCGCGAACTCAGTTCGAGCGAGCAGCTCTCCGAACTGGTGCGCGACCGCCTGGACGTGGGCTTTGTGCACACCCCGCGCGTGCCACCGGGCTTCGGGCAGGTGCTGGTGGCGAGCCAGGCCATGGTCGCCTGCCTGCCCCAGGCCCACCCGCTGGCCAAGGCCGGGCCGATCGGGCTGCAGGCACTGCAAGGGCAGGCCCTGGTGGTGGTCTCGCGCGCGGTCTCGCCGGACTACCACGAGCGCATCCTCAGCGAATGCGAACTCGCAGGCTGGCTGCCGCCGGTGGTGCACGAGCTGCGCCACTGGCTCAGCGTGGTGGCGCTGGTGGCGCAGGGGCAAGGGGTGGCGCTGGTGCCACAGGCACTGGCGCAGTCGGCCATGGCCGGCGCGGTCTTTGTGCCCTTGCAGGGCAGCGCCTTGCGCTACGACACCCGTTGCCTGTGGCGCAGCGCGCGTGGCCAGACGGCCCTGCAGGATTTTGTAACAGCGGTGCGCACCGGCATGACCGCGGACGGATAATCCAGTCCCATGGACACGACCCCTCCCCAAACGCAAACCCTGGTGCTCGGCGGTGGCTGCTTCTGGTGCACCGAGGCGGTCTATGTCGAAGTCCGGGGGGTGCTCGATGTGGAGTCAGGCTACAGCAACGGACACGCCCCCCAGCCCAATTACGCGCTCGTCTGCACCGGCACCACCGGCCACAACGCGGTGGTCAGGCTGGTGTACGACCCGGCGCAGGTGAGCACGCGCGAGCTGCTGGAAATCTTCTTTGTCATCCACGACCCGACCACCCTCAACCGGCAGGGCAACGATGTCGGCACGCAATACCGCAGCGGCATCTACTTCACCACCGCCGAGCAGGAAGCCCAGGCCCGTGTCCTGATCGAGGAGCTCACGCGTGAAGGGGCCTGCGGCCGCCCCATCGTCACCGAGGTGCTGCCACTGTCCAATTACCACCCGGCCGAGGACGAGCACCAGGACTTCTTTGCGCGCAACCCCTGGCAGGGCTACTGCCTGGCCGTGGCCGCGCCCAAGGTGGCCAAGTTCCGCAAGACCTTTGCGCGGCTGTCCCGTTCAACTGCCAGACCGTGAACCTCCATTGCCTGCATCGAAGCCACCCGTCCTGGGCCAAGGCCCTGGCGTTGGCCCTGGCGCTGGCCCTGCTGCTGCTGGGCGGCTGGGGTCAGGTGCACCGTGTGCTGCACCCCGCATCGGCCGCCGCTGCGTTGCTGGCCAACCCGTCGGCAACGGCGCATGGCCCGGGGCCAGGTTCGGAGCAAGGTTCGCAACATTCGCACGCCGGACACCACCTCGGTCACGAATCGGGCAGCAGCCTTTGCCTGCTGGTCGACCACCTGGCCGACGGCACGGCCCTCACCGCGACCCTGCCACTGCCTGTGCCCTTCGCTGCGTCGGCCGAGCCGCCGTTGCCAGCCTGGCGGGCCGCCCCGCTGCAGGCACCGCGGCCTTTTGACGCCCGCGCCCCCCCGCCACTCGCCTGACCTTGTCCAGCAGCTGCCCGCCTGCCGGGCAGTCGTCTCTTGTTGTCTTGCGAGAATTTCATGCACATCCCTTTTGTTCGTCGCGGCCTGTGTGCCGTGGTCGGCGGCCTGCTGGCCGCCCCTGTGCTGGCCCAGCCTGTGGCGGCCAGCGAAATCGTCATCACCGGCAACCCCCTCGGGCGTGAACAGGGGCTTGGCCCCGTCAGCACCATGGGCCGCCAGGCCCTGCAGGAGCGGGCGACCGGCAGCATCGGGGAAACGCTCAATGGCCTGCCTGGTGTCGGCAGCAGCTACTTTGGCCCGAACGCCAGCCGTCCCGTGGTCCGCGGGCTCGATGGCAACCGGGTGCGAATCCTCAGCAATGGCGGGGCCACCACCGATGCCTCGGCCCTCAGCCCCGACCATGCGGTGCCACTGGAAATGCTGGCGGTGGACCGCATCGAGGTGCTGCGCGGTCCGGCCGCATTGCTGTATGGCGGCAGCGCCATCGGTGGCGTGGTCAATGTCATCGACAACCGGCTGCCCCGCCAGCGGGTGCAGACCGTGCAGGGCGAAGTCCGCCTGCAGACGGCCACCGCGGATGGCGAGCGCAGCGCAGCAGCGCTGCTGGAGACGGGGCAGGGCGACTGGGCCTTCCATGTCGATGCCTTCGACCGCCGCCACGACGATGTGCGCGCACCGGTGTGGCTCTCCTGCGAGCGGCCGGGGGCGCCGAGCCCGGCGCGCCGCATCTGCAACTCGTCTGCCACGGCGCAGGGGGGGGCTGTGGGCATGGGCCATTTCGGTGTCCGCCACCGCCTGGGGGTTTCGCTGGCCAGCGACCGCCGTGACTATGGCACCGTGGCCGAAGACGATGTGCGCATCGGCATGCAGTCCGACCGCCTGGCGCTCGAGGGCGAGTGGCAGCAGCCCTGGCCGGGCTTCCAGAGCGTCAAGGCGCGGCTGGGCAGCAGCACATACCGGCACACCGAATTCCAGGCCAGGCAGGCGCACACCCTGTTTTCCCAGCAGGGCCAGGAGCTGCGGGTGGAAGCCCGCCATGCGCGCTGGGGGCCCTGGGAAGGTGTGCTGGGCCTGCAACTGGAGTCGGGCCGATTTGCCGCCGATGCGGCCCATCTTGAAGATGGGCACACGGAAGTGTTTGCACCGCACAGCCGCACCCGTTCGCAGGCGGTGTTTGCGCACGAGGAATGGCGCACACCCTGGGGCCTGTGGCATGTGGGCGGACGGATCGAGCAGGTGCAGGTGCGCTCCCTGGGAAGCCCCCAGGATCCGGGGCACTTCACGCAAGGCGAGCGTCGTTTCCAGCCGAAAAGCTTTTCTTTCGGCGCGCAGTACCGCCTGGCGGCCGGTTGGCGCCTGCAGGGCCACTGGTCGCACAACGAGCGTGCGCCGCGGGACCACGAGCTCTTTGCCCATGGCCCGCATCTGGCGACCGGCAGTTACACCCTCGGCGATGCAGGCCTTGGCCTGGAGCGCTCGCGCGGCGCGGATCTGGGACTCCACTGGGGCTCGGGACCACACCGCTTGAATGTGACCGCATTCCAGAACCGGTTTGCGAATTACATCGCCTTGATGGACACCGCAGCGCAGGTGGATGGGTTGACCGAGCAGACCTACCGTGGCGTGCCTGCCCGCTTCACCGGTGTGGAGCTGCAGGGCAACTGGCGTCTGCGCGAGCTGGGTTCGGCGCTGGACCTGCAATGGCGCATCGACCAGGTGCGTGCACTCAACCTGGAGAGCGGCCTGGCCATGCCGCGCACCCCGCCGTTGCGGGTGGGCGCCACGCTGGTGCATGGCCAGGGCACCTGGTCGGCACGGCTGGGCTTTGAACATGCGGCTGCGCAAAACCGGGTGCCGACCGGCAGTGTGGCGACGGCGTCCTACACGCTCTGGCATGCGGGCTGGCATGTCCAGCAGCGCCAGCCGGTGGGCACCTTGCACTGGTCGGTGAGCCTGCTCAACCTGAGCGATGCCCTGGCCTACAACGCGGCTTCGGTGTTGACCACGACGGCGCCGGGCCGTGCACCGCTGCCCGGTCGCTCGCTGCGGCTGGGCGTGCGCTGGCAGTTCTGAGGGCGGCCGGACCGCGGTCCTCGCCTGTACCGCAGGTGACCGTGTCCGGCCGCAGCGGCACCGGGGCAACGGGATAATCTCGCCGCATGACCCTGGATCACCCCGTGCTGTCGGCGCTGTTGCCGGTGGTGCTGCTCATCTTCATCGGCTTTGTGGCCGGACGCGCAGGCCTGGTGCGCGGCGAGTCGGTGCGCGACCTGTCCAACCTGGTGTTCCTGGTGCTCACGCAGGCGCTGCTGTTTCGCACCATGGCCACTGCGCAGGTGGCTGCGCTGGACTTCCGGCCGGTGATGCAGTACTTCGGGGTGGCCGCTGCGCTGTTCTTCGTCATGCTGCTTGTCTATGGCAGCAACAGCCGGGCCTCGGTCATGGCACTGGCGGGCATTTTCAGCAACACCCTCATGATCGGTGTGCCCCTGGTCGGTCTGGCCTACGGTCAGGCGGGGCAGGTGCTGCTGTTTGCCCTGATTTCGCTGCATGCCCTGATCCTGCTGAGCATCGCCACCCTGGTGCTGGAGCTGCAGGTGGCGCGCGAGCAGGCGGCAGCGGCGGGCGATGCCCACCCGGTCTGGCGAACGGTCGGCTCGGCCATCAAGAACGCCATCATCCACCCGGTGCCGCTGCCGATCCTGGCGGGCATTGCCTGGTCCCTGACGGGCTGGGGGCTGCACCCGGTGGTCGACAAGCCGCTGGTGCTGCTGGGCAATGCCTTCGGGCCGATCGCGCTGGTGCTGGTGGGCGTGACCCTCTCGCAGACGCCGGTAGGTCCGCATTGGCGGGCGGCGCTGCGCCTGTCGCTGGTCAAGACCGTGGTGCATCCGGCCCTGATGGCCGCGGTGGGCTGGCTGCTGGGCCTGCGCGGCCTGCCGCTGGGGGTGATGGTGCTGGCCGCCGCGTTGCCGATCGGGGCCAATGTCTTCCTCTTCTCGCAGCGTTACCGCAAGGAAGAAGAGATGATCACCGCCGCCGTGGCCGTCTCCACCGGCGTGGCCTTGGTCACCATCAGCGTGGTGCTGGCCCTGTTGCCCCTGCTGCCGGCCTGATCAGGGTGCCAGGCGCTCGCGCAGCCACTGTCCGGCCTCCAGCCGGTAGCGCAGGCGGTCGTGCAGGCGGCTCTTGCGCCCCTGCCAGAATTCCCAGTGGTCGGGCACCAGCCGGTAGCCGCCCCAGTGCGGCGGACGCGGCGGCTGCAGCAGGAACTGGGCGGCGTACCTGGCGGCGTTGCTCACCAGCACGCTGCGGCCGCCAATCACCTGGCTTTGCGGCGAAGCCCAGGCGCCGATGCGCGAATCGAGTGGCCGGCTGTTGAAATAGGCATCGCTTTCGTCTTCGCTGACCTTCTCCACCCGGCCCTCGATGCGCACCACCCGCTCGAGCTCGACCCAGTGGAACTGCAGCGCGGCAAAGGGGTTGCCGGCCAGCTCCTGGCCCTTGCGGCTGTCGTAGTTGGTGTACCAAACGATGCCGCGCGCATCGTAGCCCTTGATCAGCACGACACGGGTGCTTGGTCGCAGGTCGCTGGCCACGGTGGCCAGCGTCATGGCATTGGGTTCGGGCAGTTGCGCCTGCAGAGCCTGCTGCAGCCACTGATCGAACTGCTGCAGCGGATCGGGGTGTGAAGCCTCTTCGTCGAGTTCGGCTTTTTCGTAGCTTTTGCGGAGGTCGGCGATGTTCATGGTGCCAGTGTATTCGGCTCGCAGCCCCGAGCGCTGGCGGCTCAGCACTTCGCCAGGGCGACCAGGCGGGCCAGCGCACGGTCTTCGATGCCCTGCGCCCGCAGCGCCTGCAGTGTCTGCACCGCATAGTCGCGGGTGCTGCCAAAACGCCCGCTGGCCTGGGCGAAGATCTGGCGGTATTGCGCATCACTGAGGCTGCCGGTGTAGCTCGGGTGCTGGCGCGAGAGGGTGAAGGCCAGTGCACGCACCGGCCCGTCCGGCGTCGGGCAAGGCAGCCAGCGCGGTTCGTAGACCGCCATCGGCATCTCGCGTTCCCACAGGCGCGTGAGCACATCGCCGACTTCGCGCGCCGCAACGCGGTAGACCATGCCGTGGCAGCTGCCGCCACGCAGCAGCGCGAAGACCAGCCCCGGACACTCGGGGCTGCCGCGGTTGACGCGGCTCCACATCTGGAGGGCACGGTGCCAGCCATGCACCCGGGTCCGGTGGGCCTCGGCCACGCCGAATTCGGGGCGCCAGATCAGCGAGGCGTAGCCGAATACCCACAAATCCTGCCCCGCGGGGTGCTGGGCAGTCAGCGCCTCGAGGCTGCGGGCAATGTCGGGCGGGGCAGGGCGGTCGGGCATGCGGGTCGGGGGTGGGCTGTGGGCACCTCGTCATCAAGGTGCCCATTGTCGGCGAACCAGACCGCGGCAGCCATCGGCCATGGCGCCGTGCCGGGAAGCCGCGGCCCAGTGGCCGGCCCATTTGGTAACCCTTCTGTAACCGGTGAATGCACTGGGACGGCCGAAAGGCGGTTACCATCCTTTCTGTAATTTTGTTACATCACGGATGCCCCGCCCATGAGCCTTCACCCCCGCGTCGCGGCCGTCACGGCCCGCATCGTCGAGCGCAGTCGCCCCACCCGCACGGCCTACCTCCAGCAGCTGCAGGCCTGGGCGCAGCGCCCCCCGGGCGCGCAGCGCCTGGGATGCGCCAACGTGGCGCATGCTTTTGCCGCCATGCCGGCAGCCGACAAGCACCAGGCCACCGGCCTGGGCGGCATTGCGGTGGTCGCGCAACGCCCGCTGAACATCGGCATTGTCAATGCCTACAACGACATGCTCTCGGCCCATGCGCCGCTGCAGCACTACCCCGATCTGATCAAGGACGAAGCCCGGCAACTGGGCGCCACGGCGCAGGTGGCCGGCGGCGTGCCTGCCATGTGCGATGGCGTCACGCAGGGCGCACCGGGCATGGAGCTGAGCCTGTTCAGCCGGGACGTGATCGCCATGGCCACGGCCGTCTCGCTCAGCCATGACGTGTTCGATGTGGCCCTGATGCTGGGCGTGTGCGACAAGATCGTGCCGGGCCTGCTGATCGGCGCCCTGCACTTTGGCCACCTGCCCACGGTGTTCGTGCCCGCCGGTCCGATGACCAGCGGCCTGTCCAACAGCGAAAAAGCCAAGGTCCGCGAAAAGGCCGCGCAGGGCCTGGTCGGCCGCGAGGAGTTGCTGGCCGCCGAATCGGCCGCTTACCATGGCGAAGGCACCTGCACCTTTTATGGCACGGCCAACAGCAACCAGATGCTGCTCGAAGCCATGGGCCTGCATGTGCCTGGCACCGCCTTCATCAACCCCGGCGAAGGGGTGCGTGCCGAGCTGACGCGGGAGGCGGTGCGCACGGTACTCAAGACGCCACCGCCGATTGGCCAGATCGTCGATGAGCGCAGCATCGTCAACGCCATGGTGGCCCTGCTGGCCACGGGCGGTTCGACCAACCACCTGATCCACTGGGTGGCGGTGGCCCGGGCCGCGGGCATCGTGATCGACTGGGACGACTTCTCTGCCCTCTCGGAGGTGGTGCCGCTGCTGGCGCGCGTCTACCCCAATGGCAGCGCCGATGTGAACCATTTCCAGGCTGCAGGCGGCCCCGGTTTCGTCATCCGTGAACTGCTGGATGCGGGCCTGATGCACGAGGACGTGCTCACGGTGCGCGCCGGCCCGGCCGCCGGCGGCATCCGCGAGTTCACCCGCATCCCCGAGCTGCAGCAGGGCCGCCTGGTCTGGCGCGACACCGGGGCCAGCCGCGACGAGGCGGTGGTGCGCCCGGCCGCGCGCCCTTTCAGCGCCACCGGCGGCCTCAAGCTGCTGCAAGGCAACCTGGGCCGCAGCGTCATCAAGGTGTCGGCGGTGCCCGAAGACCGGCACACCATCGAGGCCCCGGCCCGTGTGTTCGACTCCCAGGAGGCGCTGCAGTCGGCCTTCAAGGCCGGTGAGCTCGACCGGGATGTGGTCTGCGTGGTCCGCTGGCAAGGACCGCAGGCCAACGGCATCCCCGAACTGCACAAACTCACGCCGCCGCTGGCGGTGCTGCAGGACAAGGGCTTTCGGGTGGCGCTGGTGACCGATGGCCGCATGAGCGGCGCCTCGGGCAAGGTGCCTGCCGCCATCCATGTCTCGCCCGAAGCCGCCGCCGGTGGCCCGCTGGCCAAGGTGCAGGACGGCGACCTCATCCGCCTGGACGCGGTGACCGGAACCTTGCAGGTGATGTTGAGCGAAGCCGAGTGGAACACCCGTCCTGTGGCCCTGATGCCCGAAGCCCAGCGAACCGCCAATGGCCTGGGCCTGGGCCGGGAGCTGTTTGCCAACATGCGCCGCCACGCGCTCAAAGCCGAAGAAGGAGCCTGCACATGGCTGTGAAGTTCTCTGCCCTGCAGGTCATGCAGGACGCCCCCGTGATCCCGGTCATCGTGCTGCACGAGGTGGCCCACGCCGTGCCCATGGCGCGTGCGCTGGTGGCTGGCGGTATCCGCATGCTCGAAGTGACGCTGCGCACCCCGCAGGCGCTGGCCTGCATGCAAGCGATTGCGAAAGAAGTGCCCGAAGCCGTGGTCGGTGCCGGCACCGTGCGCAGCGCCGCCGATGCCGCCGCCGCCGCCCAGGCGGGCGCGCAGTTTGCCGTGAGCCCCGGCTACACCCGCGCGGTGGGCCAGGCCTGCCGCGACCAGGGCCTGTCCCTGCTGCCGGGCGTGGCCACCGGCAGCGAGATCATGATGGCGCAGGAAGACGGCTACACCCACCTCAAGTTCTTCCCGGCCATGCAGGCCGGCGGCCCCGCCATGCTCAAGGCCTGGGCCGGGCCGTTCTTTGATGTGAAGTTCTGCCCCACCGGTGGCGTCACGCCGGGCAATGCGGCCGAGTTTCTGGGCCTGCCCAATGTGGCCTGCGTGGGCGGCTCCTGGCTGGTGCCTGCCGATGCGCTGGCGCAGGGGGATTGGGGGCGGATCGAGGCGCTGGCGCGGGAGGCGGCGCAGTTGCCCCGCTGAGGGCTCAGCGTACCGCCCAGCCGCCCGAGAGCGGGAACACCTGCCCGACAAAACAGCTGGCGGCGTCGCTGCACAGGTAGGCTACGAAGCTGGCGTCCTCGCGCGCGCTGACCAGGCGGCCCAGCGGCACCTCGCGGCGCAGCCGCTCCTGGAATTTCGGATTGGCCTGCACCTCGGGCGGAAAGTAGGTGGGGTTGTCGACAAAGTTCTGTGCGACCGCATTGACCTGGATGTTGTCGGGCGCCAGTTCCACCCCCGCCGCCTGCACAAAGGCCAGCTGCGCGCCGCGCGCCGCGCTGTAGCTGGCCGAGCGCTTCATGCCGCGCAGGGCCGAGGCGCTGCCCATCACGACCACCTTGCCGCCGCCCCGCGCCTTCATGCCGGGCACGACCGCGCGCAGCAGCCGGGGCAGGGGGTCGACCATGACCTCGAAGACCCGCCGCCATTCGTCCTCGCCGATGCCGGTGATGGGCGTGCTGGGGGCGGGCAGGGCCAGATTGGCCACCAGGGCATCGATGGGACCGGCTTCGTCCACCAGGCGCTGGGCATCGGCCGGATCGGTGAGGATGCGCCGGTCGGCGACCACGCGGGCGCCGCAGCGCGCCAGTTCCTCGCACAGGGCCGGGCCCATGAAGTCATCGGCCTGGGTCACCAGGATGGTCTTGCCGGACAAATCGCTCATGGTGCTCGCTGCTGCCTTGTTGCGGACTTCACATCCGCTCGAAGATGGCGGCAATGCCCTGACCGCCGCCGATGCACATGGTCACCAGCGCGTAGCGGCCCTGGATGCGCTGCAGTTCGTGGAGGGCCTTGACGGTAATCAGCGCGCCGGTGGCGCCGATCGGGTGGCCCAGCGAGATGCCCGAGCCGTTGGGGTTGACCTTGGCGGGGTCCAGGCCCAGGCCCTTGGTGACGGCGCAGGCCTGCGCGGCAAAGGCCTCGTTGGCTTCGATCACGTCCAGGTCGTTGACGCTCAGGCCGGTGCGCTTGAGCACGGCCTGGGTGGCCGAGATCGGGCCGACGCCCATGATCTTGGGGTCCAGGCCGGTGTGGGCGTAACCCACCAGGCGGGCCAGTGGCCTGGCGCCACGGGCTTTCGCAGCGCCGGCTTCCATCAGCACCACAGCGGCGGCGGCATCGTTGATGCCCGAGGCATTGCCTGCCGTCACGGTGCCGTTTTCCTTGATGAAGACCGGCTTGAGCTTGGCCATGTCCTCGGGCTTGCAGCCGGGACGGAAGTGCTCGTCGGTGGCCCAGGCCACATCGCCCTTCTTGCTCTTGAGGGTCACCGGCACGATCTGGTCCTTGAAATGGCCGGCAGCCGTGGCTTTCTCGGCGCGGTTGTGGCTCTCCACCGCCAGGGCGTCCTGCATCTCGCGGGTGATGCCGTACTGGGCGGCCACGTTCTCGGCCGTCACGCCCATGTGGATGTTGTGGAAGGGGTCGTGCAGGGCGCCCACCATCATGTCCACCATCTTGGCGTCGCCCATGCGGATGCCCCAGCGGCTGGCCAGGCTGGCGTACGGTGCCCGGCTCATGTTCTCGGCGCCGCCACCGATGGCGATGTCGCAGTCGCCCAGGGCGATGGCCTGGCTGGCACTCACGATGGCCTGCAGGCCCGAGCCGCACAGGCGGTTGACGTTGAACGCCGGGGTGGTCTCGGCGCAGCCGCCCTGGATGGCGGCCACACGCGAGAGGTACATGTCGCGCGGTTCGGTGTTGACCACATGGCCGAACACCACATGGCCGACGTCCTTGCCCTCGACGCCGGCGCGGGCCAGCGACTCGCGCACGACCAGGCTGGCCAGCTCGGTGGTGGGAATGTCCTTGAGGCTGCCGCCAAAAGTACCAATGGCGGTGCGCACACCGCTGACAACAACGACTTCTCGGCTCATGGAAAGGTCTCCGCTAAAGGTGGAAGGGATGGTGTGAAAACAGCGCAGTGTCCCTGCCCAATGCTACAGGGGCCTGACAGGCAGGACGGCCCGGCCAGCGCGGCGCCCATGCTCAGGCCGGGTCGCGCACGTCGGCCACGGGGTGGTCGCCAAAGTCAGGCCGCGCCAGGTAGGCCAGCACCCGTGCGGCAGCGTCCTGCGGCGAGCTGAGCATGCCCGCGGCCTGCAGTTGGCGAAAGTTGCCCTGGTCCGGGAAATCGGCCGCATCGGCGCCGCGCAGCTGCACCTGCATGTCGGTGTCGATCACCCCGGGCGCGAGCGAGCAGACCCTCGCCCCCTGCGGCTTGCGCGCCTCGTCCAGCGCCAGGCAGCGGGTGAAGTGGTCCATGCCGGCCTTGGCGGCACAGTAGCCGGCCTGCGAAGCCATGGCGCGGCGGCCCAGGCCCGAGGAGATGTTGAGCACCCTGCGCGGGATGCCCCAGCCTTCGGTGCTGCCCAGAAAGGCGGCGGTCAGCTGCATCGGTGCCTCCAGGTCCACCCGCAGGGCCTGCGCCAGGTCCCGCGCATCGGCCTGGCTGAGCGGGCCGATGCGCGGGATCACGCCGGCGTTGTTGATCAGGCTGGCACTGGCCAGGCGGGACGCATCCTGTTGGGTCAGCCAGTCCTGCAGGCGCTGTGCGACATCGGCGCCATCGGCCAGATCGGCCTGCCACTGCAGCAGCGGGGCGCCGCGCGCCTGCGCCTGGCTGGCCAGCGCCTCGTTGCGCTGGCGCGAGATGCACAGCAGCAGGTGTCCGGGCTGCAGCAATTGCTCGGCCATGGCCAGGCCCATGCCGCGCGAGCCGCCGGTGAGGATGTAGAGGTGTTGTTCCATGCCTGCATGTTAGGCGCAGGCAGCGGCTCAGAAAGGCACGGGGGCGACAAAGCGGCAGGGCTGGCCGCTGACCGGGTGGGCAAAGGCCAGTTCGCTGGCGTGCAGCAACAGGCGCTCGGCCCGTGGCGGCATTTCCAGTGGCGCGTACAGCGGGTCGCCCACGATGGGGTGGCCGATCGCCAGCAGATGGACCCGCAACTGATGGGTGCGACCGGTCAGCGGTTCGAGCAGCAGCCGCGTGGTGCCAGGCCTGGGGCCG
>JACCED011211507.1_pt1 | contig 32576 bp, 35 predicted proteins | sample 7455021 | NCBI WGS metagenome assembly JACCED01 (sample SAMN15323456, study PRJNA562643) | freshwater metagenome | isolation source: river surface water | place: USA:Blue River Watershed | collected 2017-08-19 | reverse complement strand
CGACGGGGGCGGTGTACGAGTTTATTGGTCTTTATTAGTATTAGAATATATAGAAAATAAAACCGGCAAGCAAATTATTGATTTGTTTGATTATTTTTCCGGTGTTTCTGCTAGCTCAATAGTTATGGGTTGTCTACTAACAAAGTACTCTATTAAAGAATTAATTAATATGTTCGAAAATATATCTAGGAAAATGTTTTATAGGTCATGGTGTGATGTATTTACTTCATTTAATGGACTTATATATTCTAAATATTCAGACTATTATATTGAACAGGAATTTAAACAAATTTTTGGAGAGACACGATTGCATCAAGTAAAGAAACCTTTAGCAATATTATCTTATGATTTGGTTTCACATACTCCAGTTTCTTTCGAATCATGGGTAGACTCAAACTCCAATATTAAACTATGGAAAGCAATTAGAGGGTCTACTGCTGCACCAACTTTTTTTCCTCCTTTTGTTTATGATAATTCTATGTTAATTGATGGAGGTGTCATATCAAATAATTTGTCTGACTTGACGTATCAAAGTGCAAAAACACTTTATGGACCGAATGAAAAGTTTTTACATGTGTCAATAGGAACTGGTCGGTACTTACCTAAAATTACATACAAACCAAGTGGACTATGGGCATGGTCTGGACTTTTTGGAGCATTATTTTCTGCTTCTGCTAATTACAGAATGTGCAAATTATTAACAAAACCAAAGGTTCCAAATCAACCCGGATTTTATCGCTTTGATTACATTTTAACCACTGATATAATTTTAGATGATTGTACCTGTTTTGAAAAAATTAAAGAAATATTTTCCCAATGGCTAATTTCAAATCAATCTGAACTAGACGTACTTTGCGACCAACTTGTTGGAATTCCAAACATTTAAACAAAATTAACAACTTAATGTAAAAAGTTCAATTAATTAGTTTTCATTTTTTATATTGGACAAATAATAAAAACTATTATAAACACATAATTTAGTTAATAACTAATAAATGTCAGAAAGTGATTGTAATAGTAATATCAAACTCTCTAATCAAGACCCTAAAACTAACTTTGTAAGTTCTTATGGAAACTTTAAAACAATTGAAGATATTCCTGATATTGTTTCAAACCTTGTTATTCCAAATTTTGAAGTACTTGCATGTGATTTATCTGAAGTAATTGATGAAATTAATAAATCCTATTCAATTCAATCTGAGTCAATGGATTTTATTGAATTGGTTTTTAACCCAAACCTATATCAAGTTATAATGGAACAAATGGATAAATCTAAAGACCAATATATTCATTACTTGATTGTACTTGTTGAATTTACTAAAATGGAAAAATATATGGAAATGAAATCAAGACTAGATACAATTTTATCAGACGGAAAAATTTCCAATAGTATTTTATCAGATGGAATTAAACAAGCATCAGAAGAAAAAATTACTAACTGTAAAGAAAGAATTGCAAGTACAATAGCAGACCTAAAAAAGAATTATAGTTCATTTGTTTTTAGTGCACAAGGAATTGATATGTTGCTTGAATCAAATAGCTTGGTTTTATAATGTAAAATTTCTATTAAAAAATCCCAATAATATTTTTAACTTAAAGATTTAAATATTATTTTATTGTATATATGAGAAAAGTTGTGTATATTGACGGCGTGTTTGACCTCTTTCATCGCGGACATTTGGAATCTTTAATTAAAGCAAAGAATGCACTGGGAGACCCTGATAATACATTCTTACTTGTGGGTGTTGTTTCAGATGCCGATTGTGCTGGATACAAACGTGTTCCAATTATTAATGAAACCGACCGTGTGGAAATTGTTAAATCAATAAAACAAGTTGATGGAATTATATTTCCGTGTCCTTTAGTTGTTGATATGGATTTTATTCACCAAAACAAAATAGATATGGTTGTTCATGGATTTTCCAATGATGCTGACCGTGAAAAACAAAAAGAATTTTATGAGTCAATTAAATCAGCTGGTTATTTTAAAGAAATTGAGTACTATTCAAAGATATCAACCACTGACATTATTAATCGAATGAAAGCAATGTAAAACTAATTAAATTTTAAAGCACGTATATAAACTTGCTGGGGGGGTACCCCCCCATCAAGATTAAAATACATTAAGAAATATTTTTTATTGATTTTTTAAAAAAGTATACATTAATAAATAATAACTTTATTGATGATTTTTATAAAGTTTTTGATGAAAGTTACATTGAACTAAATAACTCATTTATTATAAATCATGAATTGCTCATTAAATGGTTAGACTTAAAATCTAAAAAAGGATTTGTTGAAACAATAAAAAATAGTTACAAAAAAAATATTGACTATGTTATTAAAGGAACAACAAGTACAACACATTGTGGTAGTAATAAAAAAATATATATGTTAACAAGTGATGCAGCAAAAAGATTTTGTTTATTAACTAAAAGCCCAAAAGGTGAAGATGTTAGAGCATATTTTATTGAAATTGAAAAGGCATTATTTAAGTTTCAACAATTTATTATAAAAGGTCTTGAAGATAAAATAAAAAAGTTGGAAAATAATCAGAAACCAAAAACCAATCCAGAAAAAGGTGTTATTTATGTTTTTAGAGCCCTAAATACTGAAATTACTCTACATAAAATTGGAAGAACTATTAATTTGAAAAAACGCTTAAATAGTCATAATAGTGGGCTTGCAAATGATATTGAACTAATTTTAATTTATGAAGCAGATAACATTAAAAAACTTGAGTCATGTGCTAAAATTATGATGAAAAAAGCACAATACCGAAAGTATAAAGAAGTTTATCAAGTTGATATAAATATAATAAAAAAAGTTATTAAAGATTGTGACTCTAAATTAACTGAAATTAACAATGAAATTTCTAAACAAAAAGCGAAACAAAAAGGTGGAAAACAAATTATTACAGAAGCGGATAGATTATTCCTAGTTATTCAAAAAAATTAACCTCAAACTAAAAAAACCTAAACTTAACATGAGCATTAATTTGTTCAAGCCCGCGTGCAATTGCACTTGTTACTCTATGTCTACCATTTATAATTTCGTAAAATCCAGAAACTTCAGTATATCCAGTTTCTTTATCTTGATACTCCATCATAATACTAATTACATCAATTGGTTCATCTTGACATAATTGAACAAATTGGTCATCAGTTAATTTGCTTATTCGTTCCATCCTGGTTAGTTTTCCACATTCTTTGGGATTTGGATGTGAAGAATATCTTTCAAGGTCACCAATACCAATGGTGTCCCTAAGGTAATTTTCAATCGCTGGTGTTAATAGAATATGTGCTATATCTATTTGGTAAGTATATCCACCGCGAGTGTTAGATTTATCAGAATCTGTAGTTAAATTATTCATTACAATTATATATAACCCGTTTTTATTGGGTGATTTTTTCAATTTTTTATAATTAAATTATGATTAATTATAAAAAATATTCCTATTGAAAAAAATTAAACTTCAATATCAGTTTTCTTTGCTTTTTTTACTTTACCATTAATAAATGTTCCATAAAATTCTCCCTTTTGTTTTGTTGCAGTCATTTTATATAAATTAGTTCCATCTAATAAACATGTAGTTCCCTGAACTTTCATTTCAATTGGTTCGTCGGATTCATCGCCTGAATCTTCGTCTGAGTCTGATAATTCTGAATCAGAACGAGAATATTTAACTGATTTAACTGATTTTACTGATTTGACTGATTCATTGCTTGAATCCGATAATTCTGAATCAGAATCTGACATATCCGGTATTAGTTTTGGCTTTACATAAGTTTTTTGAATATCAATTGGTTTAATTTCTTCTTTGTATTCAATTATTGGTTTTGCGGGAATTTCGTTATTCATCAATTGGCCCCATGTGTTTTGTGTTAAATGGCGTTTATTAAATGAAAGAGTGTTCATCATTTCCACATATGCTTTTTTCCCTTTATTATTCACAACTACAAAATTAGTTAACTTGTCTATATTTTCTTTATACTTTAGTGCTTTTGGATTTTTTTTATTTTTAAGTTTTTCATACAACACATTAATAACCTTTAGGCTGTTAGTTAACATCAGGTCAAAAAAGTCTTTCTTTCTTTGTTTTTCAATAGTAAGTGTTTCAGTGTTAATTGTGCTGATGTACTTGTCATTTAACGCTGTAGTACAAAAACTATGATTTTCAGGATAGTTTTCATTAAAATTAACGTAATCAACTAACGCAATTAAACAATTCATTTCTTTTTCAAGTATTTTTTCTGCTTCATATTCTGTTATCACACTAATATCTTCAGAACCGGGTGGTTTAATATAATTTATTACACCCTTGTTGATATTTTTTATATTATTAATATTGTTAATATTATTTATTGTTGCTGGTTTATTTTTTACAATTTCTAATTCAGTTTCAAGTTTTGTAATTTTTTCTTTAATATCATTAATTTGATTACTTTCTGATTTGTTTTTAAGTATACATATTTGTTCATGTCTCCATTTTGAATGTCTGTCTGATAATTTTTTATTACAGTAACAACAAATGCTTTCTTTTTTTATTTTATCTTTGTCATTATGATATTTTTTATTATGTTTCCACAGTCCATTTGCCGTTTGATATGTTTTATTGCATTTTTCGCAAGAAAATTTTTCCATTACAAAATAACAGTTTTAGTCTTTAAATATTTTATTAAAATGGAAATAACTGTTGTTAGTAACAACAACAATAAATAACAATTTAACAACTTTTTTATTTTATGAAGTAATTCAATATATTATATTAATTTTTATTCCGATATATCAAATAATTGCAATAGTAATTACTTCATAAAATAAAAATACAAAACGGAAAAAATGGATTGAAAAAAAGCAAATAATAAAATAAAAAATTATCCAATATTTTTCGCAAAAATTTAAAAAAAAATCGCGCGGAACTAATGGGTTGTTGTTGTTTGTTCCAAATGCAAATCATAACAGTCGATGTTAATGTATGGAAATTATTATAAAGATGTGTGTCATCGTAATTAATGTATAATAACATATTATATATGTATTTTTCAATCATATTTTAGATGTATATATATGTACATAAAAGTGGTACTTTTGTTGTCTTTTATATGGAATACATGTTGTCACATTTGCGTAACTGGAACTAATGGAAATAAAAACAAATAAGATAATGACTATAAAAGTTGTTATAAAACAACAACATGTATTCCATATAAAAGACAACAAAAGTACCACTTTTATGTACATTAAGTACCATACCAATTAACATAATAAAACATAATTTATAAGTATATATATAAATATTTACAGATGACTTCCATATATATAATAATTTCCATACATTAACATCGGCTGTAATGATTTGTATTTGGAACAAACAACAGTTGGGGTCGGGCGCGCGCGCGAAATTTTTTTGTAAAACTCAACTTTTTTCTCCAATTTTTTTTATTGAATTTTTTGGTTTAACAATTTAAATTATTTTCAACTAATTATTAAAACAGTTTATGCCCAGAATATATTGCAATGGGGTTTTTGATTTATGTCATATAGGTCATATTAAACAGTTCGAACAAGCATCACAATATGGTCAAGTAGTTGTTGGTGTTCACTCAGATGAAGATGTAGCAACTTATAAAAGGGTTCCAATTCAAACAACAGAAGAACGGGTTATTACAGTTAAAAATTCAAAATGGGTTGACCAAGTTATCCCAAATGCTCCTTTGATTACTACATTAGAATTTATGGAAGCTAATCAGTTGGATTTTATTTTAATATCTCCAGAATATGACAGTCCTGATGATCATTATTATGCAGAACCAAGAAAGGCTGCGCGTGTAATTGTTGGTACTCGTTATCCAGACATGTCAACATCATTAATTGTTTCGCGAATAAAATCAAGGAATGATTTATAAATTACGCTTGAATACTTTTAACCAATTGAATATTTTGTTCATTAGATAGTTTGTTCAGGCTAATATACAGGAAAAGTTCATTTGCATCTGGTGTTTTTATAACTTTGACAAAATTAGCATTATAATTAGTAACATTTCTCATCACATTATTTAGAGTATTTTTTTCAGATTTTTTTAAAAATATTTTAATAGTTACTGGGTTAATTACCTGGAACTCCAGACCTGTACTATCTAACAAACCAATAAAAATTTCCAATTGAGACAAATAGTATTGTTTTGCTTTATCAATTTGACCAGTTTCTATTTTTTCCAACATATTTAATATATCTGTTTCATTTGCAAGTTTTGAACCATTTGTCCCATTAATAAGTTTGGACATTTCAAGACTAGCACACGCATATCCAATCGATGTATCATTTGATTGTAATACTTGTGGTAAATTATTAATTGTGATTACATTTGAATATTTTATTAGTTGGGTAGGTTTAATTGTTCGACTAATTGACTTTTTATAACAACGATTTGTACCTTTTGTTTTATATGGTTGGATTTGTTGGTTTTGTTGGTTTGTTTGGTTATCAGGAGTAAAATTATTCCATGTTGTATCAACCAGAATTAAAATATTTTCAGGAACTTTGCTAATAAATTTTTCAAATTGTGTTTGTTCAACAGATCCCGAAAAAACAATTAACCTGGTTAAACTATTTATTTTACCTATGATTTTATCATAATCAGGAACAACTTGGTTATTTTGAATTTTAATTGTGTTAGTTGTTACTGCTCTGTCAGTTGGAATGAAATTATATTTGAATAAATTAAACAAAATGATATGGTGTTTAGCAGGAACAAATTTTTCAATAATTTCTGTTAAAAATTCCTGAGTATTTTTAAACCAGATAATATTTAACTTTCCTAATATTTTTTCTTGTAATTTGTTAAGGTGGGCTTGATTTTGATTTAGTGATAATGCAGGACCAACAAGTTCAGAGTTACTAATAAAATTACCAGCTAAACCATTAGAATCAGATTCAGCCAATTCAAACATATATCCTGGTAGTTTTTCATGAATTTTATTAGAATTAAATTGTCTACCAGCCAATACGGACCATTGATTGTTTAAAATAAAATCCATCACACTATAAAATTCACCATTTCCATTAGCCAATTCAGGAAATTTAATAGTACCCAATGCTATTTTATTTTTATAAGATTCAACAGACTTGGATTTTATAAAATATCCCATATCCCAGTCTAGAACTTTTGACCCAGAAAATTCTTCTAAATTTGTCATAAAACTAATAATTTTTCCGTATGGATTTACATACGGTAATATTCCATCTAATAATTTAATATTTGATTTAATGTTGAGATTATGTGAAACATTGAGTATTGATCGGGAAACTTGTTTAGGATCATGCAAGTTATTAATAATAATATCAAAGGGACCGTATTTACTAATCTGATTTATTGTCCCAGTAATATTTTTCTCATCAACTAATCCTGTAATGTATTCCAGCTCATATAATTTTGGTTCTTCTGGTTCAATTAAACAAAACAAATTATATTGGTTTTGAAATTGTTTTCTAACTGATTCACCAATTATTTGTGAGCGAATACCAGTAATTAAAATTGATTTTTTTTCATTGGACCCGATAGTAAAATGTTCTGTTAACCCTGTTTTTAAAACCAATCCAATTAGACAAATAAGTAACAAGTAAATAATTATTTTTCTATTCATTAAAAAAAGCCAAGAAAATAAATAATTTTTACAGGTTAGTTTAAATTAAAAGAATCACCCAATTATATTTAAACAAATAAAAACTAAATAAATTAAATGAACAAACTAAATTTACCCGGGTCAAATGTAACAGATCATGCTAGGTGCCAAGAAAAAAGACTAACTTTTAAACAGGCAACCAAGTTATTAGAAGATTCTAAGTTACTTACCCCGCCTTACCAAACAGATTTAGACCAAGATAAGGTAGAACAAATGGTGAATTCTTATTTAGCTCACCCAGAATATTTAATTTACAAAAATAAAATAGTTGTGGCAGTTGTTTTAGATAATTCAGATGATTCAATTAAACTATATGTGTTAGATGGTCAACATCGGTTACAAATGGCAAAAATGCTATACGAAGAGCATGACGTAATAGATTATTTAAATTTTTGTTATTTTCGTGTAGATACAAATAAAGAAGCCAAAAACTTGTTTAAGGAAATTAATCGTGACTCCCATAAAAATGCAAAATATGTTAGTTTAGATGAATTTAAGGAATCAGTTTATATTTCATTAAAAAAATACTTACATGACAAATACTCCAATTATTTTTCAGAAAAAAAATCAAATTTAAATAAAAGATACTCACTAAGCGAGTTTGTTGATAAACTAGTTGAAATTAATTATTTAACTCAATTTGAAAATTTTGATGAACTGACCGGGGATTTAGAAGCAAAAAATAAAAAATTTAATAAATTAATTGACTATCAAGAATTTTATTTGGAGTCATCTGATATGTTTTATAAAGATGAGTTAGCAAATGTTAAAGACGGCAAAATATTTTCCTTAATTAATAATAATTTTTTAGATTATTTGATTGATCAAGAAATTGTTCCAGATCACAAGTTTAAAAACATTAAAAAGAACATTACACCAAAAACCCGATTAACAGTATGGGCAAATTATTATGGGGAGCTAGAAAGTTCCCCATGTCCATTTAGTAAGTATGGTTGTGCCAATAAAATATCCCGAGGTAAAAATGGTTTTCATTGTGGTCATATTGTATCAGAATTTAATGGAGGTAAAACAATTATTGATAATTTAAGACCGGTGTGTTTTAACTGCAATAGTGCAATGGGAACTACAAATTGGCCAGATTATTTAAAAACAGTTAAAACCGCATATAGAAAAAATAAAAAAAATAGTATAAAGGAAGTTTCTATTGATATTTAATGACAGTGAAATCCACTGAATTCGCCAAAAAAACTGGAACAGAACAAGTCCAAGTTAAAAATTCAAATAATATCTCCAGACAGGAGCCAAGCACTTATACAATAAGTTGTGCCTGTTGTAACAATGACATTAAAGGAAAGTCAATTAGTATTTTTTACTATGGGTCACTAATTCAATTATGTGGAGAACCTTGCGGGATTCGCGATTATTTGGGAACCCAATAGATGTGTGTTGCTCAATTTAAAAATATAGAAAATTATTTTTAAATTACGCCATTATTTTTTTACAATTGTATATAATAGCAATGAATATTGAAGAACATTTTGATTTATTACTTGATAAGTATGAATTGAGAATCCTATATTATAAGTATTTGGGCTTTTCAATGTTAACAACAACTTTAAAAGAAAGTTTTTACTGGTTATTGATATATTTTAGTGAAAAAGTAAAAAATGAACCCTCTATGGTTACCAAATATGCAATTTTATTATTGGGAACTTTCGGGTTGAATCTTCCGGTTGAAAGACAATTTAACTATGTAAAAACTGAATTAATGAAAGAAATAAAATTGGCAAATAATAAATATTTTAATGAACGTGTAATTGCAATGTCCAAAAAAGAATTATTAAATTTTGATTTAGTTGAATATTTTAATGTTCTTGACCATTTTAATGAAAATTTAGAACAGTATATTGAAAACATGAAAAAAAAATACGATATTCCCATAAGATGTTTAACTCTGGTAATAATTGCATTAAATAAAAAGTTTAGTATTTTAATTGGATTATTTGCAGTATTTTATTCAATTGTAAAATCATTAAATGAACACAAAATGGAAGATGAAAAGAAGTTATCAAAAGATTATTTTAAATATGAAGGAATTATTAGAAACTATTTAATAAACGGAAAGAACTTTTTAATAAACGATGAATTTAATAAAGAATACTTATCAAAGAATTTTGCGGAATTTGAAAAGGTCAACAAAGAAATTCAAACTCTTAATCATAATTTAGACTTGAAGGTTAACATGGTTATGTTTGCGATGATAATTGTTGTAATTTGGTTAAAAATAAAAGAGCTTAACCAGTTTGACTTTTTCTATTATTTCCTTATTATTTATGATATTGAATTTATTGGAGATATAGTTAATGAATACTATAAAACCAAAGTAACCTACGCCAAAATGCAAGAAAGATTAACTTATTTAAATAGTTTTATTCCAGAATTTAAGGAAATAGCAGAAAAGACAAAAGTTAAGAACATTCAAATAAAAAAAATTACAAACATAAAACCTAAACTTTATTTACCGGCAGATAAAACTTTAGCATTTGAAGAAAACGACCATATTTTATTAAATGGTGAATCAGGTAGCGGAAAAACCACATTACTTTATTTACTTAAAGGTATTGTAAAACCAACTGAACTAGAAATAAACCCAGCAATTGAAGTTATAAATTCACAAACTTATTTAACTTTACCAAATCATAAAAGTTTATTTAGTGGAAATTTATATGATATAATAACAAATTATGATAAAAATGCAAATGCAGAGCTGGTAGAATATTCATTACAGGCATCAAAAATATCACATAGATTAAGTTCGAATCAGTTTGTAGATATTGAAACTTTATCTGGCGGTGAACGAATTAGATTACTAATTGCACGAATTATTTATGCAGTTAAAACAAAAAATTATAATATTTTATTATTTGACGAAATTGATGAAAATCTTAATGACAAACTTGCAGTTGAAATCTGTAAAAACTTAAGAGATATTTTTAAAGATAAAATTATACTTTATGTCACACATAATGAAAAAGTTAAGGAATTATTTGATAAAAAAATATTTGTTAAAAAAGGATTAATTGAGCCTGCTTATTAAACATTAAAACTAATCAATAAAATCAGCTAAATCATTTGGATTTGTGTCTGTGGAATCAGAATCATCAAAATTAATGTTTGAAATATCATAATATTCGTTAATTTCCTGATATTGTTTTTCCACATATTTTTTAATATATTCTTTGGAGGCTCCATGTTCTTCTAAAAAAGCTTTATTTTTTAAAAGAAACTCAACAGCTTTTTCTCTCTTTTTTTTAACTTCTTGAATTGACTTTTTTTTGGCTTGATTTTTGTTTTTTTCAGTGTATTTTGTAATTCGTTTTTCGTACTCTCCATTTATTTTTTCATATTGTTCGTCAAGAAATTTTTTAATAAGTTTTTCGTCAATTTTATTTGCGAGCATTTCATCACGTAGTATTAAAACATTATTGATATCGGATTGTTTTTTATTGTTGGCAATTACAATTCCTCTAGGAAGTTTTTCTTTTTGATTGTTATTTTTGTTCATTCCTAACTTGCAATATACTAATAAGATATTTTTATATAAAATTTTTTTCCAATTAATAATTTAGATTTAATAACTGGGAATTAAGTTCTTTAAATTGAATAAAAATTTAATTAAATGGATTTAAAAGATGTTGTCTTATATTAGATAATGAAATTGAAAATAAGACGTGGAACTCAGTCAGATTTAGATAAAGTGTATGAACTCCATACTAGATGCTTTACCCAAACTGATTGTTGGTATAAGGCATCAATCAGGCCTTATTTGGATAAATCAATTATATTAGAACTAGCAGAAACAAAAGAAATTATTGGAGTACTTTTACAGGGTTATTTAACTCCTTGCAATAAAAAGTTTGATATTGATGAAACTGCTAATCCTAATTTAACTGATAACTATAAAGAAGATATTTTTGAACCAGTAAATACAAATGGAAAATTATTTATGGAAAAAAATATTCAATATAAACAAATTTACGGAATAATGATGATTTGTGTTGACCCAAAATATAGAGGAAAAGGTTTGGCAAAAAAATTAATTAAAAAACATTTTGTTGACAATGTCAATAAAGTTGTTTGTTTAAATACAAGACGTTCAAACATTAGTGCATATAAATTATATCAAACAATGGGTTATGACCATATTGCATACATTAAAAATAAATATTTTTTACCTAGTGAAGATTCTATTTTTATGATAAAAGACTTGTCAAAACCATCTGAGTAAAAACTAATTTAAAATTTAATAAAATTATAAATTGGTTTTTCAGCATAATACTGATTTTTTATGATTTACATTTGAAAATCCAATTGCAACTAATTCATCACCTGTATCAAAATTAAGCATATTATAACCATCGAGTAACATTGGGTCTACATAATATGTATTAATTTCACCTATTGGATTATCGCAATTGGTATTTAGTTTTGGAATAGCGTTATTAAAATCAGATACAACAATTTGTCCTGTTCTTAAAATCATATGGGTTAAACTTGTTATTGGTGTATTATTATATATAGAACCAACCGAAGGAGTAATAAAAGTTACATTTAAATAAGATGAATCATGAACAACATTTATCAATTCGTTTTGTAAAGTTCCTCCATCTGCATATTGAGCTTGTTTCCAGGTTATTGGAGGAAATACAACTGGGATTGCAGAAGTGCACATTAATAAGTTAACTCGATCAGAAGATGTTTCAAGCAAATCATATCTAAAAACATCTAAATTGCCTGTGTATAAATTAGTGGTTCCAACATAAGTTTCAACAGTTGGTTTTGGTAGTTTTCCGATAATTGCATTCATTGTTTTGGCAAGTGGATAAGTATTTAAAAGAGATACATTTGTACTAGGACTAATTGAATATATCATTTTGTTTCTAACTGACGAGTAAAACTTTTCAGCACTTGCAATGCCTTCATCTAAGTTTTTAAAATGACTAAGGTAACCGGCATTAATTCCTCCAGCTGAAATTCCAGTATAAAAATCATACTTTGTAGGACTAACAGCTTCAAGGTACTTAAGAATACCAATTTCAACAGCACCAAAGGCACCGCCACCACTAAATGCTAATTGATTAAGCCCATTGACTCCAATAAGCCCAAATACAAGACTAACTAAACCTTTAAGAAATTGCATTAGAATTATATAAATAAACTAGATTAAAAGTTAAAAAAACAATTTTTTCATAATTTTGGGTTTTTATAATTGAGTACAAATAAATTAAAAAAATTGAAAAATTAACTTTTATAGGACCCTTTAATTTTAAGACTTTAATGAACCCTATTACACGATTAGAGATTTTAAAGCTTACCTACTGCGGTTTTTCCGCAAAAATAGTTGAAACCAATAAAGTTGTTTATTGTTGGAAGTTTCCACCTACTGTTGGTGCAACAGAAATTCCCGACATGTCAACAATTTCATCTCCTCATCAACTAACTTCTGATTCTCATATTAGAAGGGACACCTTTGTCCAATTCGTATTAAGCCAATCAACTCGTCAATCCAATGGAAAATGGAAAGGCGGTGCTTGGGGAACAAATAACTTTACCGTAACTAGTGCAACCTGGTTTCCAGGAATGTACATTGGTGACGTTATCGAATGCAATCAAATTCATCAAGGAATTGTTAAATATTCGCCGAAACCATTTGATGGTTCGGAAACGATTATTCCAAATACTGAGAATTGTGCATTGTCATTCAATGGTATTTGGAAAGAATCTCCATATGCATTTTACATGACTGACAACATTATGCCACAAAAGGCAACTGATAAGTTATGGATATGGGGAAGTAAACGAATGGAAAGTTTACGTATAAAGATTTTACGTAGAGGTTCTGGACCTGACGTGGATTTTGCCTCTAAGATAGCCCCGGCTGCAGGTGAACACCTGGAGCCAGGATTACCAGCAGATAGAATTGCTCAGGCAATTTGGACCATAACTCAGGAAATTAATATTCCTAAATCAACTTTGTCCAAGTGTTTCTTAATTCCATTGGGAAAGTATTCTGATGATGGCAGAGACCCAAGATATTGGACATACAGTGCATGTCAAGATGGGAAACAAGTTGAGTTTGGAATTTCAAGACCATCTTCAACTGAAGCGGACATTCTGTATATTGAAACAGAAGATGACGTAACACCACCAGAGGAAGAGGCTAAACCGGTAGACCAAATGGAAATTTCCAAAAAGTATTGGGTTGGCATTAATGACATTTTTGATGTGTACCCTGAATCTGACTGGATGTTGGAAGACCATATGCGATTCATTCCGGATTCAATCAATTGTATTAAGGCTTTTCGTGCACTAAGTGTGGATGAGAAAGCCCAGTACAAAATGTAATAGGCTATTGAGGTATAAAGGCTTATTAACTTATTTTATCAAATGGAAAAACAAATTCCTGAATTTTATATAATTAATTTAGCTTTGGATAATTATTGTACCGGATGCAAAAAAATTTATCCAAAAGAATTAACTAATACTGAAACCAGATTATGTGGTTGTGACCAAAACGAATACCCAGTTAAAAAATTTGCATCCAGATTAATTTGTGATTATTGTCATGAAAATTATGAACGAATTGGGTCTTATCCTATAGCCATTTGTGAAAAAAAACCCAAGGAGCCAAAGGGCGCATCTGAAAAAGAAAAGGAAAATTCCGAACCAATTGAATTAGAAGCATCAGATGAAGAATCTGAAACAGCAAATTCAGAAGATGATTGTCCCTGGGATAAATATTGGGATGCATGTGCTCGTTGTTTTAAAGAAAACCACTTGCAAGAAATTGTTCAGGTTGAACAATTAAAGGCCCGCCCAGACACAATCAAATGGGAACTCCTATATAAGAAACGAGTTGGTATTTTTGATTTTTATGTTGTTTACGAACATAATCAAGTATCTAATGCACAAGATTGTGAATATTATTTATTTGGAGTTCGCAATTATGCTTTACAAGGGAACCCAAAGAAACCCAATACAGTTTGTTTAAATTGGAAAATTGACACTTATAACCCATATGCTGGTGTTGATATTATAAATATTGAGAAGGTAATAGAACCAGGTGTGTATAATAAAGTTTGTATTGAATATGAGGAAAAACATTATGTATGCAAAGTAACTTTGGAAATGGATTGGGAGTCACAAATAGAATCCGTGGTAACTCATGGAGTATTTGATGCAAGTCCAGTAGGAAAGGTTATTGAATTTATTAAGGACGGTGATCAAATGCCGAGTAAAAAGTATTGGTAAATAAAAATGATTTAAAGCTAAGTAACTTAATATTACTAATAAATGCAAACACCAATTCCTAATGGGAAAAATGATTTGTATTGGGTTGAATCTCACTTTGACCCGGCTTCTTGCTGGACTAAACCAGTTCCAGATAATTTGTTGGTCGGAGATTTTATGTATTCATCTGAATGTGTGAAATCATTTGACCAAAACGGATACGATTTATGTCCACTTGAACAGTTATACGCAAAAACAAATATGGAACCCGAATTGGATTTTACTCATTACAGAGGATTTCGAACTAGTATTCATAAACCATGGTTTTTACAAGATGAAAAATTATCAGGTTATGTGATAAATCATTCGATGTTATTGGAACGTAAAGGTTATGGCGGCGAAGCCTTAGCCCAACTAAAATCCTATGCTAAAACCAATCCGCTAATTTATAAACTGGTAAATTACAAAACCAAATGGGGATTGGATTTATCAATTGACTATGTGGATGAATCTGGTGAATGTTGGGAAGTATTTCATTATGAATATGATAGTTTTGATTATGGGAAAATTTGCCAAGTTAAATTAGCAGTCGAGTCCATGGTAGCATCCACAAACTTTGACCAAGTAGTAAAAGATTTACAAGCGAGAAAATCCGAATGGTTTAATTTGGAGTTTTTTGCTCAAAGCGAATGGAAAACCAAATATTTTGGTTTGGAACCAGAAAGATTTAAAATGGTTGGATGGCAGTAAGTAATTTGTCCCAACAAAATTTAATAAACAAAAAAAATTGAAATTATTAAGCTAATTGATTTGATTAATAATTTGTAATGTCTTATACAGTTTATAATACTAATAATACTAATACCTTTGGAAACTCGCTGTGGGAAAATTATGAAGACAAACTACATCTTCCAATTTCTATTTCAGACCATGTGGTTCCAGATAGCTTTGCTATTACAATAATTGGATATGTTGAATATTCTGATTTTTCAGATTCAGAAAACATCAAATATACAAATAATATTTTACCTTTAACTATTTATGATTTAAAGGTAAAACCAAATAAAACTTTTAAAAACCAAACCGGTAAAATAGCCAATGGTGTTTATGAAAAAGTAAAGAAAGCTAGCGCACTAGTTACTCAAACATTATCCAACGCATGTGCCCAATATACACAAAATGCGCAAAATTTCCCGGTTATTCAGACTAACCCAAATAACCAGCCCAACCAGGAAAGTCCATGTGATTACTGTGATGCGGTATAAAAATTGATTTTTTTATCTAATAATATAGGTATAGTAAGTTTTACAATGGATAAATATATAATTAATTTAAATATAATTCTTACCAATGCTAATGTTTGCAAGTCTCATGGAATATCACATGCGCTGGCAGTATTAGCACATTCAACAAAAGCATTGGAATCCCATGATTATGGAATTAGTGAAACTGATAAACTCGCAGTTAATCTAGCAAGTTTATTACATGATGCAGATGACAGAAAGTTTTTTCCATCAAATACAAATTATGAAAATCTTAGACAAATTATATCAGATCAACCAGAACAAGTTATTAATTTAACGATTCGTATGGTTCAATTGGTATCTTCTTCTGCAAATGCAGATTCAGTACCACCAGATGTTATTGGTAAAGAATGGATGTTAATACCGAGATTTGCTGACAGAATTGAAGCTATTGGATTAGTTGGAGTTGAACGTTGTTATCAATATAATAAAACAAAAGCACAACCATTATATTTGCCTGAAACTCCAAGAACAAAATCCGAAGAAGAAATTTGGACTGAAGCAACTATAGCCCGCTACAATAGTTATGTTGGCAAATCAAAATCTATGATGTGTCATTACTATGATAAATTACTTAGATTGGGTTTATTTGAAACTGTTAATCCTTATTTATATAAAATTTCTCGTGAGCGCAATAGTATAACAGTTAAATTTGTACTACACTTTGCTTCACTAGAAAATTTGACTGAATCCAATATTGAAAAATGGATTGTAAAGGAGAAAGAAAGCGAAAGGATTTTATAAAATTAATTTCCACTTTTTTTATTAAAATAAAAATTGATTAATAAATATTTATTTTAATAATTTTTAACCTATTAAATAATTATGAGTATAAAAACAGCAACAGGTGATTTTAATTATTCTGATATATTTTTAGGACATGAATTATCAGACTTAATAGAGGTAACTCATAAAGAATTATGCCGAGAACTACACTGGAAAACAACCCAATTAAAGCCAGGTACTTTTGGTTTTGACTCAATTGCATGTTCAATTGGTTTTTTATTGGGGACAAAACCTTTACCATCAGACATAGAATATGCGGCACAAATAGTTCATGAAGCATGGGTTAGAAATTATTTGTTTTGGTCTGTAATTAAACCCCACGTGCTATTACCCAAATACTATTCGCACTCGACAAAATCATTAGTGGATAAAAGAAGAAAAATGCTTGCCAGTACACCTTATTCTGCACTACCAGAAATTGAAAAAGAAACAAACAGAATTATAGTTAGAACTATATATGATTATTTGCGAATAAATTATGATAAATCCCAATTAAATGAAGATACATTTTTAGATTAATTTATAAATAAAATAATTACCAATTATGAATTTTGCATATTTAAACCTGCTGTTTCGCTAATTAGTTGGTTATTTAGCGTTTTATTTATTGATTCAATTAAATAAGACTTTAAACTGTCTCCTTCTGTTAGAGTTCTTTCAACATAAATTTGGTTAAAACATGTTGAACTTTTAATACACCCATGTAATTGATATGTTGTTTGAACTATTTTACATCTTTCACCGTTAAAGGTTCTGATTGATGACTTGCCTAACCAAAATTGTAAAAATGATTTTAATTTATTAACATCGGTTAAGTTTAAATCATTTAAAACTTCAAAAAATGCCTGTGCAAATTTCGGATTTGTAATTCCTACTAACTCGCAGTTATTTTTTAGGCTATGTGAATTATTTTCTAATATATTATATTTTTCATTAATTGTTAGTATATCATAGAGAATTTTTGTTGTTATTTTATTTTTAAGATTATTATTTTTAGCTTTGTATTTTAGGTATTTCGTATAGTATGAATTATTTACATTGTATTTATCAAAATAAGGTTGCCATTTATATACTCTAATTTTATCTATTTGACCAGAAGCATCTACATAAGCATATTTTACAATAGGGACTATAGAAGGTACCAAGTTACTATGACTTTCAGATGATGTTTCTGATCCCGAGCTTTCCATATTAATTAAAGAATTCTAAATATTTTAAAATTGAAAAATTATTATATAAAAAATCATTTTATATTATTATTAATGTCTAACTCCTATTTAGTTATTCTAAAAACTAGACAACTATTAAGTATGTCTATCAGTAAAGTACTTCTTTTTAATAATATTGAAATAGCGTATGATTATGCAATTAATATTAATGTTTTTAAAGAAAAAATAAATACATTGGAAGATACTATTAAAACACATATTGTATGGAAAAGCCAAAAAAATGTTTTACCAATTTATGAATGTAAAATAATTCCAGTTGATAATGATATCATGTGTAATATTTATCAAACATTACCAGAAAATGAAAAAGTTATGCCGTATATTTACAAAGAATTATTTATAAATGAAATTATTGATGAGTAATTTATCCAATTTGTTTAATTAATTTTTTTAGTTGTAAATATTTGTTTTTGTATTGTAAATATTTTTTTTTGTAATCATAAGTAGTATTGGATTTATTATCTTCTTCAATTAATTGTCTAATTAAAAATTTGTTTTCATTACAACTACAAATCCAATTATATTTACCAGGAAGCATAGTTCCCATACAATGATACCTATCAATTTGATCTGAATATTCTAGTGCTTTTGTGATGTATTTTTTATCCAAGTTTTGTTGTTCAGGACCGTCTTCATAATAGTCTTCTTCTCCATAATAAGAATCATATAATCCATATTTTGTTATTTTAACATCCGCATCAATAATATTACAAATATGATATCCTGATAGAATTTTATACAATCCTCCATTAGGTTGTAAAATAATTTTTCCTACATGTACAACAATAATACTATTATCATATTTGTTTTTTAATCTAATGCCAAAATACTCATTATTAAATTTTCCAAATTTATATTCCAAATTATATTTCATGATTGGTATTCTTGGTATTGGGTTTTTTGTAATATCAACCGGATTATTATTTTCATCTACAATATCAAAATTATGTTCCAAATAATACTGTATTTCAATGTAGTAGTATTTATGTGATTCGTTTGGATCTGGGCTAAACCAATTTTCATTGTAATAAAAACTAATTGTCGGGCTTATTTTTATTTTTTTGCCAAAAGTTGTCGGCACATTTTCATATTTATTATTTTCTTTTTTATATGGGGCAAATGCACTTGGATTTTTTTTAATTTCTATACTTAAATTTCTTACTAAACTTTTATAAACTTCTTTAGGTGTTTCATAAAAATGTTTTACAAAATCAGCTTGTGTGCATCCAGTAGTATCACCGGACTCTATACAATTTTGAACAAATGAATTAAATACTTTATCTTCTTCGCCATCAATATATCGTATATTATTAATTTCTTTACCTTTGTTGGACACATTAGTTTCATATTCTTTTTTAAATTTTTCTCTGTCAAACAAACAGGTTATTTCTTCTTTTTTGTAAGTTGGTAATTTATCGTAATTTTCAAAAATAAATTTTTGTAATTGCATATTTAAGATAGTTGATTGAATATAGTTATCATATTTATGAATCATACTATCTTTGTGAAATTTTGAACACAATCTCCATATTCCTCCACTTTGTGAAATGTATGCATAAAACATTGTTTTTTCTTCAGTTATTAAATTTCTACTTGATAGTTGAACTTTATGATAAGTTATATCTTCAGATACTATTGATTTGGATATCAGATAAAATTCAAAGTTATCTATAATAATTTTAAACATTAATTATAGATAAATTAGAAAATAAAAAAATTATCAATTAGGCCCAGAAACAAGTCAAATTTAAAGTTTTATTCCAACTGATAAATTTAACTTGCTCATTTGTCAATCCAACAAAACTGTTTGAACAAGCAGGTTTTTCACCCAATGGTATTTTTCCAGTAATATGGGGCTGATTTTTTAATTTAATTTCTTTGCCTTGGCAAATTAATTTTCCAATTTTAAAAGCACATGCATTATCTGATTTTCTAATTACTAACCCAATAATTTCTGCTGTAACGGTTTGTCCAGGTAGCATATGATTAGGACCAGGAACTACTTTTGTTTTTCCTCCAAAATACTCTAATGTACAATGATGATTATAAATTGTACCTGGTGTTGTAAAGTGTGTATTGACTATTGCATCTAATTCTAATTTATCGGTTGGGTTAACTGCTAAGCCAATATAAATTGGATTTGGACTAGTAACAATATGTGTGGTTGATTCTGATTCATTTAATAAATTGTTAATATGGGTAAGTATTTGGAAACAAATTTGTTTAACTGGAAGTCTTAACCCATTTAATTTTTCCACATTGGTTTTAACAAATTTTTCAATTGATTGAGCTGGCTGGGGTGATTTAACTATTTGTGTAGCCTGGGATGCTAATTCTGCATTATCAACAAACAAATCAATTTGTTTTGAATTGGAAACTTTTTCAAATTCATTAAAATTTTTAATTGTGAATCCAACTACTTCAGAAAATGGATATTCAAAACGCCCAACCATTAATTTATCCCCAGTATTAGACCTGTTAACTATTCCAGCCAAACTAATCATTAGGTACAAAGGCCCAAAGTTGCGAGGCGATACAAATGATATCACACAAGGTAGTTTTTGTGCAATATCTAAATATCTTTTATATTGAGATTGGTTAGCATTACAACGAGTTACAAGAATGACTTGAGGGCCTAATTCTGAACAAATAGCATGATGAAGAGCTCCTTGACATGCCATTGTGTCTCCCCAATAATCATCTTGTTCAATGTATTGGGATGATTTTCCAGTTTTGGCAAGTTCCGAACAAATTTCAGCTCCAAGAGTTGATTTACCAGAACCTTGTAATCCTTGGAAAAATATCACAACAGCAGGATTCGCCCAAGCTCTTGGTTTGTATAGGAGAGTACTAGCTAAATATTCAGATTCTACAAAATCACCAAAATCTTCAAGCCCAATAGAAATATCAGAATTACCAGTTGTTTCCATCCATTCAGTCCAGTATGTGTTAAATCCATTGGGTAATTGACCTTTTACAGCCGACACTTTAGTAACTCCAAGTACTGTACATGGGTATTTTTTACCCATCATCCAAAATCCAAAATTAATCAATTGATTAGTTACTCTAATTGAAGCTGTTGTATTTAACCCGTGATATTTTTGGGCTTGAATAAATCTGGTTTTAATTCGTTCAATATCTTTGTACCCGCGCAAAATAACCTGACGCATAAAACGTTTAACGATATAACTAACTGATTTTGTTTTTACTAAAACAGTTTGATTAGTTTTAGTGTTGGTACATCTTAAAACAGAACCTTCAGTATTTTTACATCGAGAAGCAACAAATACTTTATCAATATTATTTAATTCCATAGAGCTATCAAATACCTTTGCAAACTCAACTGTTTTAAGTCCGATTGATTCAAGTAATCCAAGTGAATGAATTGTATCAAGAGCTTGTCCGGATTTAAAAAATCCAAACCAACTAATGGTATTATCTCCAGTTGTAAAATGTTGACCATCACAAAATTCTCCTGCTAAACTGTATCCGGTAGAAAACAAACTGAGTAATTCTTCTGAATTTAATTTATTCCAATTGGTTTTGATGTCAGATAAAATCCCATACATTATTTCATTTGATTTTTGCGAACAAATTGTTTTATCCAATTGCTCAAAAGTGGTAATCACATGATAATTTTTTGAACCAGCAACTAAAAGTTTAACATTTTCATGATAAATAATTTTACAAATTGCGAATTTACCATTTGCTTTTTCTGTTTCAACAATTGTTAGAATTTTATCGTTAGCCCATGATATAATTTTATTGTGGTCATAAATTCCAGATGTGCTTGAAACTATTTCATCTTGTTCATCTTCTGGGTCTTCGTCAATATCTGTTCTACCCGAAAACTTTTCTGGACCTTCCATTGAATCAACTATTTGACCATTTTTAACAATAACAGAACAAGCTCTGGGTAAATATTTTAATAAATTAGGATGGGAAGCATAAACATCATCTTCAAATTTGTTTTTTGGTAAATTTAATGTGTAAGTGAATAAATCATACTCTTCTGTTCCTATAGTAAATTTTTTATTGGTTGATTTTATTTGTTTCATATATTGACTAGTATTTTCAGTAATATTCTTTAATTTGATAAAATATTCCATTAAATTTACCAATAGAATAGATTCCGAGGAAAAATAAATCAATTTTTATTTGTTAATATAAATTAAATTTAATAATATTACATATCCATTAACATTGATGCTGCCATATCAAGATTTTTGTTTGCAAGAATATATGCTTGTACACATGCTTGTCTATCAAATCCAAGTGCTTCTAAAGTAGCAATATTTCCCATATCTTCTTGTGTCAAACTAACAGTTTGAGTTTGACCAGGTCCAGAATTATTTCCCTGTGAAACAACAGAATCTGCAAAGTTATCTAATTGATCATCTCCAGCAGCCATATCATTAAGCATTGCTTGAAACATAGGTTTAAATTGTGGAGACATAATAATTTGTGCGAATGCTTCAAAGTTATTATTAAACAATTCCATCATTTGAGGTTGAGCACGAACGAAAACAAGAGTTCCCATAAGTGCTGCTCTAAGTTTATCAGTTTCATCCATTTCACCCATAGCTTCTTCATATCCATCATCTGGATTAGTAAGAATAGACTGGGTGAAACTTGTAGGTGCGGGTACAGGTTGAGTATGCACGGTTACTGGAGGAGTTTGAACTGGTACAGGTGTAGGTGTAGGTGCTAGTTGTTGTTGAGGTTTTGGTTGTTCGGTTGTAACTGTAACAGGTTTATTTTTCCCGGCCATAAAAACAAACATTAATTTGTCTTTTGGATTTGCGGGAGTAAATTCAGAAAACTTTTGGTCCATTGATAAAATTTTACCTTGGTAAATAATTTTAAGAGTATGGGTTTCCTTACTATTTCCAGAATCAACATGTAATCTATCAATTACCGAACCAATAGAATCATCAGGATTAACGTTATAGGGATATGTTTTATTATTAATTGCTTTGAAAACTACGTCCATTGATATATTAGGCTTATATAGAATGACCAATAAAATTCAATTTTTTTGTTTAAAGTAATCCAATACAATCTCAAGTTAAAAAACACATTTGGGTATTTTATATGCATCGGGAAATTCATAACATTTGATTTTTCTCATAAGGTTTGAAATAACAAGTCCAATATTATCCAATTTTTTAACTTGTTCTGGTGTAAGGGGAAGCTTAGAAACAATTTGTACTACTTGAGTTATTTCCTCTGATTTAACTTGTGTATTTGGGGCAAGCGAAAGTTTATTAAGTGATTCACAAATTGAATCTAAAGAATCATCTGAAACTTGTTTGTCCAAGTCTAATTTAGCGAGTTGACTAATAATTTCGTCCATTGATGAACCTTAAAAATTATTTTATAAGTAAATTAAAATTCATTTTTTTTGTGGTTTATAAAAAATCAGTAACCATAAAAACTTCAGTTACATTATTAATTTCGCAATCAGTAACAATAATCCAAACTTGTTCTTCGTTATTCCCACACATAAAAACATATTTGGATTCTTTTAAAGATTCAACATTAATAATTTTCCATGGTCCAATTTGTTGAATTATACCAATTGTATCAATAACTATTTGTTTTTCAACAAATTCTAAATAGGTTTTTCCTGTAGTAAGATAACCTCTTAGGATTGCTGATAGAATTATTTTATATTCAAAAGATTCCATATTATTATAAACATTTGGGCAGGAAACAATTGTTGTGTCGATTGAACTAGTTATTTTTTCAATTGATTTAAATATTTTATATTCGATAGGAATAGTTTGATTGGCTAAAAACTGATGATGACAAATGCATACATCAATTATTTTATTTTCACTATTGGTTGCTATTTCCCACATGGTATTATTATCATCCATATAAGCCATAATTTTATATCCCAAAGTTATTTTTCCCACATAAAGTTTTCCAGGAGAAATGGCCTTTATAATTAAATATTTTTCTTCTGAATTCAATGTTGGTTTAAGAATTGGACAAGGAGGCAATGAATATGTATAATCAACAAGAGTAAAACTCGCTAATTTTTTTTTTACAATTAGGTTTTTAATTTGTTCAACCAGTTCAGAATTATCTAATTCTTCAATATTAGTACTTTGAACATAAAAACCAATATTTGCGCTCGTGTAATTAGTTGCCATTAATTTATTATTTGTTTAAATAAAATTAAATATTTTTCAATATTTTCCTAAAAATTTGATTTTATTATAATTTGTTTAATTTGACTTGGTTACTAAATGCTAATTAACTGTTGTAATCCAAAATTAAAACAAATGGTTCCGTATGATAAAATAAAAATTTCTATGCCAGATTCATGGACCGGAAAACCTAACTCTCAAATAAATTTGCAATTAGTAAGTGGGAAAAAAGAAATAGGATTTGTATTCTATATTCCATCAACTGGAGAAATTAAAAGAATATGGGTAAATCCTGAATTTAATCAAAAATACTATTATGGAGTTTTAGTTGATGAAGTTATTAAAGACATAAAGGAATTAGACGGAAGTATTTGTTGGGCATTGGGGGTAAAATCAAATAACTTTTGGAAAAGCACAACAAGTAGATTCGTATATACAGATTCATTAATTAAAAAACCTGATTCGGAAGGTTTTTACATAAAAATATAAAAAAAATGAAAAATACTTAAGTGATTAATATATTCTAATGATATTAAATGGAACAATTTATAAGTGCTCAAAAAATAGAACCAATCGTAGTTCAAGCACAACCTATAGATTGGAGATTAAATTTGTCAAATTGTATTTATATTAATGCGAAAGAAACTGATGAACAGAAATATAAAAAAGAGGTAGAATATAAAATAAAACAAGAATTTGAAGAGTTCTTATATGAAAGTTATTATAAAAGAGGAGTAAAATTAGATAATTATATAAAATCAAAATTATTTGATACTTTTCGTTATGAAAAATATCGAGAACAAAAATCATTTATAAATTATTTGTATAATATATGGGAAAAGATAGAAGATGAATACTTTTAAATTATAAATACATACCAGGAGGAGGAGAATATTCTTTTTTCTTTCTTGCAGATAAAATTTTAAGACCTTCTATAATATCATCCATTTCAATTTCTTTATTTTGAGTACTAGCATTAAATGTTCTTAGTGCTTGCGATTGTTTAATTTCATTAAATAGAGTTTCAATATCACCCCCAAAATAAGGAAAACATGTTTTATTGTCCGAAAAAAACTTGGATAATTTTGTATCTGGTATATTGGCAACTGTGAACTTTGTTTTTTCAACTTTTCCAACAAAAATTTCTTTTAGTTCGTCTGGTTCATATCCCTTAATATGATAATGAGAATGGAAACGCCTTTTAAGACCTTTATTATAGGCAAAAAGACACTTTTCTAAATCATCTTCATATCCAGCAATAATGAACATAAACTTTCCTTTCTTTTCAGAAAGATATTGGTTAAGCATATCAATTGCTTCTTTAGAAAAAGAATCTGACTTGTCTTCATTTCCAAGAGAATAAGCTTCGTCTAAAAACAATACTCCACCCATTGCGCTTTCAAGCAAGTCTCTAGTTCTATGTGATGTTTGACCAAGATATTCACCAACTAAGTCATCGCGTTTAATTTCGATAAATTTATCGGACTTTAAAATTCCCATACGAACAAAAATTTCCGCGTAAATTTTAGCAAATTCTGTTTTTCCGACACCAGGTGGTCCAGAAATAATTGTGTGTAAGTACTCATCACAACCGTTTTTTTCATCAAATGGATTTTGCATGTAGTAAATTATTTTTTTGAATACATCTTTTTTTACATCTTTTAATCCAATCATTTGATTTAATTTTTTTAAAGGTGGAATAAGATAATGTAATCTTTGAAGAACCGAATGGTGTCTGATATTGAACCAGTTTTTATCAAGTTTGATAATATCAGTTATGTTCTTGATAGATGAAATAGTTTGATTAATTTTTTCATCTGACCAAGCAGATTTTCCAGGTCTAAAATCAACAATTTTAAATCGGGAGTTTTGTTGAGTTTGATTGTTCCCATGTTTTTCATTAAACATGAATTTTCTAAAAACTTCCTCTTTTTTAAGTTTGTTTTCTTGTTCTTTGATGGTATTTTTAAGTACCTCAATAGATTTAGCAAGTTCATCATTTGACTGTTTAAGCTTAAGATTTTCTTCTTTAGCATTATAGTATTCATTATAAGGAATAGAAGAAAGTAACGAAATATTGTGTGTGAGAACACAATTATTATAAGTTAATGGGTCATAATTAGTCATAGGATTCATTGAGAAACTAATGGAATAGTTAAGATATAAAATAAAATTCAATTTTTTTAGTTGGGCTTGTTTGTTAATTTGTTTTTTAGTTGCAAATACTTATTTTTGTATTTGAGATATTTTTGACGATAACATTGTGCATTCCATCCTCTAATATTTATTGGCAATAAACTATCTGGGTCAGGTCCATTGTATATTGGTGTTCTAATAAGCATTAAATTAAATGTTAAAAAAAATTTATTTCTTACTGGATCAGCAATACCAGAACTAATTTCACTTTCTACTTTTGTAATTAATTGTTGATGTAGGTTATGAGATATTAATGAATAGACAGATACATTTTGGATACTAAACATTGATATATTGTTAGAATCTTTTGGTTCCCTATTACATATTCCAACAGTTTGATTAAAAACTTGCATTGTTAATTGATAAGGTTCTAAAATAATTTCATTTGTATTTAAAATACCATATTTAATAAAATGTTTAATTTGATCATTGAGTGCAATAGTTAGTCTTGATCTATAAAAATCCCCAATTGATAAATATTCATCAAAATTGTGTGGGTCTAGTGATTCTGGTCTTTGTAGCCCATAGTATTTTGGTAAAGCGGGACTATCCACATAATCAATATTAAATTCTTGACCAGCCGTCCAAACTGGTCTATAATTTTGATAGTTTTTCATGTTTATAATTGGTTCTGTTACTATGGCAATAAAGTAGTCTAGAATATTTTGAATTCTAGGTAAAACCGACATAACGCCAACTGTTCCATTTTTACTTGTACTTTCTAAAACTCGATATAATGATTCAGGATATTTTTGTTCATTTGAATTTGGTTTTTTTGCTCTTGCTAATTCAGATATAATCCATTTGTTAATTTCTGAGTTATTAAAATTTTTGCCAATACTTAATTTCATGAGTCCACCATTCGGTAGTTTAGAATGGGTTGGATCAAATGGACATGATTCTGTTGAATTTTCATGAGAGAAACAAATAAATGGATATAACATATTTGCTCTAAAATGATTTGTGTGTCCATTTGAAATATAATATGGAATTTGTGCAATTAAATTGCTATTAGTGTCATCACCATCATAATAACTAATATTATAGATAACCACACGTGTTGCAGGAGAATCAATGTAAATATATTCAGTTGGAGTAAATTTAAAATATTTATTTTGCTGTAATTGAATTACAATTTCATAAAATTTAGTTGCCATTATATATCAAGATATAAAAAATTATAAAGTAAAATTTTTGTAGTCAGGGTACAACATTTGCAGTAGTAACAATGTTGTTTTTACTATCATAAATAATAACAAGTGTAAATTCTTCTTTACTATTTAATACTGCCCGATATGTAGGGAGCACATTGGTAAAATTATAGGCAATAAAGCTTTCCAGATTGTGTTTGCGAACAATTTTTGGAAAATATTTATGGAGAAGATTTTCATAAAATTTGTTAGGATCATCAACTGTACAGTCACCATTCAGTTTAGCAATATGTTTTGCAACTGAAGATGCTTGAATACTAATCATATCCTTAACATTTTCACAAACAATTTCTTCTTGGTTAATAGAATAGTAAACCTTTCTAATACCAACTGCTTTCATCATATCGAGACAATTATGACAGGGACGAGCATTGCATGGGTTTCCTGATTTGTTTACTCTGACTACAACTAGATCAAGTTTTTGTGCCTTTTGATTGGCCTGATAAAAAGCACCACCCGCGTTTCCTATCGAACGAGAGTGACTTTCCATAGTAGGAAAGAATAGCGTGAGCTTCAGCGTGGAGACTTCCGCAGCTATGTCCACGGCAAGTGTTTCTAGGTGAATTACAACAGGGCCTAGAAACCATCTTTCCGCCCTTGACAATAGCAGCTGCCAACTGCTGGTCAATCAAGCTCTTCGACGCCTCGGTATACAACTTATTCAACAAAGTAATCTTATTATAACACATTACAAGTAATAATAACATTAAAATAGTTTATTTTTTTCAATTTTTTCCATTAGTTTAATTCTTAGCTTAGCATTCCATATAATATGTCAAACCAAATAAATATAAACATGTTATGACCAAAAAGTTCCTTGTCCGTATTTCTTGTTTTAAGTATATATCTTCTATATTCATTTCCATTCATTAATTTAATATCTTCAACTATATCTGTATAGTTTTTACCGTCAGTAACATCATATTGTTCTAATATTTCTTCAGCATAATCATTATCATCAGAGTCAGAACTGACAATAATTTTTTTATTTGCGCCATCAAAAAAAGTTTCTCCTTTACTTAAATATTTATCTAAAAATTGAGAACAATCAACAATAACTGAGTTACCATTCAGTTCAGTTAATTTAAGTAAAACAAGTTCGTCTGTTTCTGAGTATAGATTAGAAATTGGAATATGACTAATATTTTCTAAAGGTCTTAACACATTTGTCCATCCAGATTGAGACATAAAATATTCTTTATATGCAATAAATTGTTTGATGTTAATAATTTGTCTAATATCAAACATAGTTTCCGATGGTTTAATGTATGGTTCAACAGTATCGGAATTATTATGTGTACCAGAAAGCACATTTAATTCGTGGTTACGAAATAAGTTAATAAAAATTTGTTTTGAGAATTTCGACCAGTCATTAAACCATTTTCCTTTAAATAATTGGAAAAAATTACCATATGCACTTGGTTGAGCAATTTGTTCAATAATTGGACAGTTTCCGAAATATAGTGCAACTAGTATAAGCATTTGAATTGGCAATCTATAAAATCCAGCATCTTTATTTGCTCCTAAAACAAACAAATTTTTAATAATTGTTTCAATTGATGGGACACCACCAAAATGTCCAGACACAAAACTAATTTTTTCTGTTTCAACTATTGACATATATGGCGAATTTGAAGTAAATTCATTAATAACAGAAGGACCATATATTCCACCTGTTGAATACCCCAATTGTATAATTTGAATGGTTTCATTTGTAAATTTAAAATTTGGGAAATATTTTTGTTCTCCAGCAATTAATTTACGAACACTTCTAATCATATCAACAGAAGGAATTGTTTCACCTTCATATGTAAATATTTTAGATGTATTTGATGTGGAATAACCATCTGGAATAATAATAACATATCCTAAATTTGCCAATGTAACTAAACAATTAATTTTACCGATAGAAATATTTTTAATGTTGGATTTTTCTTGTGCATCCATATTTGTCCATAATCCATCAGTACCAAACATTTTCCAAATTGAACCAGACGTTTCTAATTGGAAAATAATATCTGTTTTATATGAAATAATTTCTTCTTTGGTTATTTTTTCTGGTATAAATATAGTACCGTAAACTTTAACCGGTTGTGATGAAAAATTATCACTTGAATAATATCCTAGTTTATATACATTTACCGGTTGTATATTTGTACCATCAAGAACTCTTAAATTAAATTTTATATCAGATGGTTTAGCATATTCTCCTGGCATTATTGTACCAACATGTTCAAATGAAAAATAATTACCAGGTTCATTGGAATTAATTTTTTCTACAAGATTAGTGAAAGAACTTTTTACTTGATTAATTTCATTTGAAAAATTATCAAGATCAGCATGTGTAAGTCTTGAAGACAACTTGTTAAATGTTTCAGCATTTGATTTTAATTCTTTTAGTTGAGAATTTATGTAGTCATTGTATTTTATGCTATTTTTTGTTTCATCATTAACAATTTTAACTGAGGTTTTTAAATTGTCAATTGTTGATTTTATTGAGGATAATTCTTCATCTAAATCCATATGTAAAACTTTTCTTTTAAGCTTGTCAATATTTTTTGCGAGAACATTTAATTTTGACTCATTATTTTCCATAATTGTTTTGTTTATTTCATGCTTGGCATTTTTGGTCTTTAACAAAAACTGAATATTGTTATTTGAATACATTAATTATTAAGTATAAATTAATATTTTTTTAAACGATTATATTGGAAAAAAATATTAATAGTCTCTTTCTTCATTATGTATTATATTAACAGAAAACCAAGTTGCCCATGATAAACCAATAAAACCGATGAAAGATAAAATCCAAATTAATAAACCCCACTTTTGGACTCCACCGGCAATCCAAAGAGATAAAAAGTAAATTCCAACACAAAGTAAAGTAATAACAAGACCAAATTTTGTTGTTAGTGCTAACTTTATGATTTGTCCAAAATCTGATAACATTTGTTTAGCACCCATCGTAAAAGAAATATGTTGTTCCATTTTATATAAAAAAATTAGATATTTTTCTTTACCAAACTAATTTAAAAAAATTGAAAAACTAAACTTTACTGGGGCCGATTAATATTGGATTCTTTAATGTTAGCTACTATTGGAAGCATTATAATGATTGTACTAGGATGTCATATTCAAGACATCCAAAAGCACAGAATTACCACAGCTATTGAGTTTAGTAAATTTAATAGTTCTCAAACTTGGTTTCTTACAGGTGGCGTTAAAAATGCCATAGGGAACACAGTTGTTCAAGTTGGACAAAGTGAAGCTGAAACCATGAGACAAATGATTTTTACTGAATCAAATGTTGTAATCGATACCCAAGCAACAAATACTGCTGAAAACTTTTTAAACTTTAAAAAGTGGTATCAACTCGCTGAGTTTGATGAACCTCCTCAAATTGTTATTACAACAAGTGCCTTTCATAAAGCACGTGCGGAAAAAATATTTCAGGGTATATTTCATGACCTGACAGTAGAGCCAGTTTGGAATTTAAGTCATTTGGCTTGTTCCACATGTTGGTCTGATGAAAATTTTCATATGCGTAATGTTGAATCCGATGTTAAAAAAGCATTGGATAAAAAGTAAGCTTGATAACTAAAAATTTTTTTATAAAAAAATTCTTTAATTTATAAAATTATTTTAAAAAATTCATTTAAAAATTAATTTTCTATTTGTAATTAAGTATTTAAATGAGAACATCTGTTATTGTTTCTTTTTTAACTCTTTGTTTATCTTCTGTATCTGGTTCTCTTTTTACCAGATTTGAAGATTGGGCTAAAACTCACTCTATTGATATCTCCGACTCTCTCGTCAAATCTCGTATTTACTCAAATTGGTTATCCAACGATAAATACATTGACGAATCCAACAGTAAAAACTTAACTTATACTCTTGGACATAACGCTTTTTCTGGTTATTCCTCTGAAGAATTTGCCGTCTTAATGGGTTTTAACTCTGACCGTGTTAAATCTACTGGTCTTAGAGGATTAATTCAAGGCGAATCAGATTTAACTGCTTTACCTACATCTATCGACTGGCGCGCTAAAGGTGTTGTAAATCCCATCCAAGACCAAGGCCAATGTGGCTCATGCTGGGCTTTCTCAACTATTCAAGCAGTTGAAAGTGCTAGTGCAATTAAATATGGTACTTTACCCAAATTATCCGAACAAGAACTTGTTGATTGTGATAACTTATCCAATGGTGGTCGCGATCATGGTTGCAATGGTGGTCTTATGGATAATGCTTTTAACTGGATTGGTAAAAACAACGGCGTTTGCTCTGAATCTGCATACCCCTATACATCTGGTGTTACTAAAACTGCTGGTACATGCACCATGAAATCTTGTGCTAATGTTGCACACACTGATGTTACTAACCATGTTGATGTTCAAACTAATTCTGACAATGCAATGATGACTGCTCTTGCACAACAACCCGTTTCTGTTGCAATTGAAGCTGACCAAAAAGCTTTCCAATTATATTCTTCTGGTGTTTTTACTGCTGGTTGTGGAACTAATCTTGACCATGGTGTTGGTCTTGTTGGTTATGGTACTATGAGTGGAACTGATTACTATATCTTAAGAAACTCTTGGGGAACTACTTGGGGTGTTGGTGGATATATGTATTTAGGTCGTGGCAATGACCCTGCAACTGGTAAACCATACAACGGAGGCGCAGGTCAATGCGGTGTTCTTGGTGAAGGATCTTACCCTATTGTTTAAATTTGATAGAATTTGAATAATTCCCTATTGT
>JACCED010570719.1_pt1 | contig 32619 bp, 23 predicted proteins | sample 7455021 | NCBI WGS metagenome assembly JACCED01 (sample SAMN15323456, study PRJNA562643) | freshwater metagenome | isolation source: river surface water | place: USA:Blue River Watershed | collected 2017-08-19 | reverse complement strand
TCGCTGATAATGCAGCCCCAGTCGCTCTCTTGCGCGTCTAGAAAAGCCTGCGCGCTGGGGAACAGGCTAATCTGATAGCCGAAAACACGCAGCATTTCGCCCATGGCTTCGCGAACATCCTCCTGATCGTCAATCAGAGCGACGTTTTGAGATGTCATGAATTGGCCCCCATGCGGATTGGCAGACTGATACGAAACTCGGTGTGGCCCGGCCGCGACTCTTGCAGCCAGAGACGGCCGGCGTGAGACTCAATGATGCTCTTGCAGATGACAATGCCAAGTCCAAGACCATCTGACTTTGTCGTGACCAAAGCTTCAAAAAGGCGGGGGGCGATCTGTGGGTCAATCCCCGGCCCATTGTCGGTCACGGAAATCTCGACGTGATGCCCATCACCCCGGCTGGCCGAAATGCGAATCCATTTGTCCTGCGCGCTCTCGCCATGTGCATCAAGCGCATTGCTTATGAGATTGATGAGTACCTGTTCGATCTGGGTGCGGTCGCAAGGAATGGGCGGCACGGCATCAGCGGTAAAGATGAGCTTGACCCCACGCTCTTCTGCTGCCGGACCAGTCAGCATCTTCACCACTTCCACCATGCTGGCGAAATCACAAGCCGGTCGCGTCTTGGAGCTTCGGCCCATAAAGTCGCGCATACCATGCAAAATGGTCGAGGCCCTGTCGATTTGAGCAAGCAAGGGAGTTAGGTTTTCCTTGAGCCGGGGCACGTCATTAGCCTCGCTCAGGAGTTGCATGGTGCGCGCGCGTGCGCGAGCTGCTGTGAGAGGTTGGCTGAGATCATGAAGCAATGCGCTGGCCATGCCGCTCACGAGATTGAAGCGCGCTGCTCGTGTCGCTTCTTCTTCGAGTGCGGCAGCTTTCAGTCGAGCTGCATCTCGCTCGCTGATGAGCGTGCCGACCAACAATCCGGTCATGCTCAAAACGAGCATCAGTGTTTGATAGGCGGTGAAACGTGAAGGATCGGCATCAACCAACTCCAATATGATGACCAGTGCCAATTCAGTCGCGCTCAACATCAGGCAGGCCCCAAGCAGACCAAAGCGCGCCGCAGCCAGGACTGTGGGAATGAAAAGGATATAGAAATATTGCAGCGCTGCGCTTTCACCCGTGCGCGAGACCAGACCGACAAAGAGCGCAAGCGCCAGAAGGAAGGCACCTGCCTCAGGCCATGCGCGAAGCGCACGATGCAAAGTGAAGCGACCGGGGTTTGCAAAGAGTTTCAGGCATAGGGGTGTCACCACGGCGATGCCAATCACATCGCCCACAACATGCGGCCAGCCGGCTGCAGCAATGTCAGCTGTCGTGAGTTCGCCACGCAGGAGCAGGAATCCAATCAGCAAGGTTGCGGATGCAAGAGCACCGATGATGCTGCAACCAAGCAGGATGACGACATCGCGCATATGCGACAGCTTGACGTCAAAATTGTCATCAATGATTTGAATAAGCCGCGCGCTCAGCAAGTAAGACAGCGTGATGATGAGCGCAAAGGCAATCACACGCAGAAGATCAGACGCGGTGAGCAGAAACAAAGCTTCGGCGCAGAGAATACCGGCAAAGAGTGCTGGCGCACCCACATATGGGCGCAAAATGAGGGCTGCGAACAACACGCCGAGCCCCGGATCCCAGGCGATGAAAGGCAGTCCTTTAAATTCATGCAGCGAGCTGATCCATTCGAGCAGCACATAGGAAGCGACAAGCGCCAGAAACTGGCCTAACCACGCCGCCCAGCCTTGATATGTGCCTTTTCCCATCACGAATCCGTGCTCCTTGGTCTATCTAGGCGAAGCGGTCGCCTGACGCCAATGCAACTGCCGCTCGCCCGGTCACACGAGGTCGTGAGCGCCTTTCTTGTCGCCTGCGAAGCGATCCCCTAGGTTGCGCAGACGATAGGGGGCAGGGGTGACGACACAGCGGCGTGGCATACAATCAGTCGAGATCGGCATGGGCGTGCTTGAAGCCCTGATCCGCCTTGGCCGGCCCAGTTCCTTGTCGGAGATTGCCAAAGCCAGCGGCCTGTCGGCGTCACAGGCGCATCGCTATCTCGCGAGCTTCGTGAATACCGGTTTTCTGCGGCAAGACAGCGTGTCGCTGGAATATGACCTGCACACAGCTGCCTTGCGCCTTGGCCTTGCTGCCATGGCCCGAATGGATGTGTTCGAGGCTGCAGGCCGCGTGGCCCAGTCATTGGTGGCTGAGACCGGACGTACCATTTTGCTTGCTATATGGGCTGAACAAGGGCCGACCGTGGTGCGCTGGTATCCCGGAGATCCGCCCATCTATACGACATTGGCAATTGGATCGCGCCTGCCCTTGAGCGGTTCTGCGACGGGCCATGTTTTTCTCACCTTCCAGCCTGCAAGCTTTACCGCGGCCATGCGCGAAGCGGAGGCGCAGAGGGATCGCGGTGCCAAGGATCTGGATCATGAGGCCATCACGGCGCGGGTCCGACGCGACCTCTGCGCCGAAGTCGATAGCACCTTGATACCCGGCTTGCGGGCCTGTGCAGCTCCCGTTTTCAACCTGCAGGGCGAACTTTCCCTTGTAATGTCCGTCATCGCCTCCTCAGGCTTTGATGCTTCCGGGGATGCCGGGTCCCGGCACGCATTGCTGCGCGCCGCAAAAGATCTGACCTTGAGCTTGGGCGGCCGCTGGCCGGAAGGACGCTAAATACCTGAAATGGTGAGCAGAAAAGCGGAGGCGGGCTGGCACAAGCACGCCTTTGCATATTATCCAATCTATCGTATAATAAGCAAAGCTTGACTGCAAAGCAGCGCATTGGGGAGGAAGCCATGGAATTTGGGTATTTCACGCTCAGCGACAACAACTATTCGGACATTCGCCGCAGCCCGGAAGACTTCATCCTGAACATTCGGGACGAGGCGCTCCATGCCGAGCGGATCGGGATGCACTCAGCCTGGATCGGGGAGCATCATTTCGCCACCCTTGGCGTCAATTCCTGCCCGCATCTGGTTCTTGCCAATGTCGCTGCCACCACCAAGCGTATTCGTCTGGCACCAGCCGTGGCCGTGACGCCGCTGCATCATCCTTTGCGTGTAGCGGAGGAATGGGCGACGCTTGATCTTCTTTCCGGCGGGCGTGTCGATTTCGCTGTAGGCCGCGGCTATGACCGGCGCGAATATGTTCCCTTCAATGCCGATTACATGCGCTCTCTGGAGCTGATGGATGAGGGTTTGGAGATCATCGACCGCGCGTGGAATTCCAAAGGTCCGTGGTCGTTCAAGGGCCAGTTCTATGACATTCCGGAAATGGCCATCACGCCTTTGCCGGTGCAAAAGCCAATCCCGATCTATATGGCCTGTTTTTCCCGCAACAGTATGGAAATCGCCGCACGGCGCGGGCTGAATATCATTTTTGCTCCCTTTGCAGCTGCCATGACTTTCGGGGATCTCGGCAGCGCTGTGCGGGAATATCGCGAAATGTGCGCGAAACATGGAACCAAGCCGGGCCGCGCCATGTGTAGCTATTTCATTCATCTGGGCGATACGGCGGAGGAGGTGAATTATGGGGCCGAGCGGCAGATGGCCTATTTCAAGCAATGCGCCTTGCCCGCCTTCCACCAAGAGCCCGGCAAGACCCCGCCCACAATGCTCTATTTCCAGAAGATCGTGTCGATCCTTGAAGGTATGACAAAGGAAGATTTGAGCGAAAAGTCGATCCTGCTAGGGACGCCCGACAAGATCATCCAGACTTTGAAAAAGGTGGAGGACGCAGGCATTGATGAGGTGATTCTCTATTTCAATGTCGGGGGTAAGCCGCACAAAATGGTGCTCGACCAGATGTCGCGCTTCATGGAACAGGTTGCCCCTCAATTTGAAGGCCAGCATCGCCACCTGTCTATGGCCGCGGAGTGATCACCTTGTAAGCCACATCAAGGGCTGCGGCGAGAGCGGCGGTCCTTTTGCGTGAACCGCGAAGCCCCTCGACAGCGGCCGGATTTTGTGGTCCAACACGAGCGGATAGTTGCAAATACAAATATCAGGTTGGAAACGATGCTGCTTGAGCGCATGATGGATGGCGCGCTGCGCGCGCTGGAATGGCTACTGGGCCTTTTGCTCGTTGCCATGGTCGTCTTCAACTTCGCCAATGTGGTCGGTCGCTATGGATTTGGCGCCACCGTCCTCGGTGCGGAAGAAATGCAAGTCTTTGCCATGGTCTGGCTGACCTTTCTGGGCGCCGTCATTGTGACATGGCGTGGGGTTCACCTGCGCATGGACGCCATCTCCACCCATTTCCCGGCCGCTGTGAAAGTCGCCCTGCGCTGGATCGAGGTGGGTGTCGCTGTCGCCACGCTTGGCTATTTCCTGCAATATTCATGGTTCTTCGTAAGCCGCGTGAAGCGCATTGATCAACTCAGCGATGCCGCACATATCCCGATGTGGATCCCCCATAGCGCGGTTCTCGTCGGCTTTTCGTTGATTGCTCTCATGCTGGTGCTGCGCGCACTGCGTCCCGCCAAACAGACCAAGCAGGACTACTGAAATGACCTTCACGCTGCTGGTGATCCCGCTCATTCTCTTGCTGCTGGGCTTCCCGATTTTTCTGGTCTTGCTGACGACGGCAACGATCGCGTTTGGGACTTTGATGAATGTGCCCGCCGTGGCGCTGCATCAAAATCTCTTCGGCTCCATCAATGCTTTTCCGCTCCTTGCCGTGCCTTTCTTCATTTATGCCGGCGAATTGATGGGACGCGGCAGCGTCGCTCAGCGGCTTGTTGATTTCGTGCAGAGTGGCGCGCGTCCATTACGTGGCAATCTGGGTGTGACGACAGTAGGTGTCGCGACCATCTTCGGCGCCATTTCCGGTGTCAGTGCTGCGGCTGTCGCAACGGTTGGCAAGGTCATGTATCCCGCGATGCGTCGCGGTGGCTATCCAGAGCCCTTCGCAGCAGGTCTCATCACGGCCGTGGGCGCGATTGACATCATCATCCCGCCCTCCATCCCGATGATCGTCTATGGCGCAGCTGCAGAAGCCTCAGTACCGCGTCTTTACGCCGCTGGCATTATTCCAGGTCTGCTGATTGCTGGCATGATTGGCACTTATGTCATCTGGCGCGCAAAGGCCGGTGGTTTTGGCGCTGGCGAAGGCTTTAGCCTCAAGGAGTTTCTGCATTCAACCAAGCGCAGCGTCTGGGCGCTCGGCGCTCCGGCGATCATTCTGGGCGGCATTTATGGCGGTGTCTTCTCGCCAACCGAAGCGGCGGCGGTCGCCTGCGTTTACGCAGCCATCATCACGCGCTTCGTGTTCAGGGAATTGACCTGGCGTGACATTCTGGAAGCAGCCGGTGCAACAGCTGTCTTTACCGCGCAGATTCTGATCATTGTTGCATGCGCAGGCGTCTTTTCCTGGGTTCTGACGGTCAATCAGATCCCCAATGCGCTGGCCACCATGCTTCAGGAATATAGCGTATCGCCATGGATGTTCCTGCTGGCTATCAACATCCTGCTCTTGCTTGTTGGCTGCTTCCTCGATCCGCTATCAGCGATCCTACTGTTGACGCCCTTGCTGATTCCAATGGTGAAAGCGGTCGGCATCGATGTCGTGCATTTCGGCATCATCGTGACCGTCAATCTGGCCATCGGCCTCTTTCACCCACCCTTCGGGATCAATATTTTCGTCGCGCAATCGGTGCTGGGAATTCCCTTGCAAACCCTTTATCGCGGCATTGTCCCCTTCCTGCTGATCTATCTCTTTGCGCTGGGTCTCATCACCTACGTGCCTGAGATTTCGATGATCGGGGTGAAGTGGATTTACGGTTAGCTTGTCCGACCGGCATTGAGCGGCCCGCCTGCGCGACGAGCCGCTCAAACACCGCTGCCAGCACCCGTTTGGTCGCCTCGACATCTTTTTTCGGCAAGCCACTGATCAGGCTTTGCTCATAGCGGATGGCGCTGGGCAACGCCTTGTCAAGGATCTTGCGTCCTTGTGGAGCAATGGCAATCACAACTTCGCGGCGATTATCGCTGGCGACACCCCGATTGATCAGGCCGCGTCGCACCATCGTGCCAACTGTGCGCGACAGGGTTGAGACGTCAATGGAGGTGAGCAAGGCGAGGTCAACAAGCCGCTGAGGTCCATGTTCGCCCAGCACCGCCAGAATGCGCCACATCGGCACGGTCACATCCCACTGTGCGAGATCGCGCGAGAAGAGTTGAATGACGAGATTGCCGGCGCGATTGACCAGATAAGGCACATGATCTTCGAGATTGAGTTTGTGTTTCATCGTCTCCCTGTCCCGCCGTTATTGCCGGCTTCATCATCTGTGCTCAAGGCATAAACCGCGTCGAAGCCCATTTGCAACAGTTGCATTTGCAAAGGAATGATGAGAGGATGCCCTCGTCTTCTGGGGAGGAGATCGCAAATGGCATTCCTTTGGAACGCCTGGTATGTCGCAGGGTGGCCGTCTGAATTCAGCGAGGCGCCGGTGGCGCGCACCATTCTTGGCAAGCCGATCGTCTTCTTCCGTCGTAGCGATGGCTCCATCAGCGCGCTGCATGATCGCTGCCCGCATCGCCATATCCCGCTATCTCGCGGCAAGCGGATCGGCGATGTGATCGAATGTGCCTATCATGGCTTGCAATTCGACATGACAGGCCGCTGCATTCATATACCCGCCCAAGACACAATCCCGGAACATGCGCGGGTGCGCAGCTATCCGGTGACGGAAAAACATGGCTGGGTCTTCGTCTATATGGGGGATGCTGCGCGCGCTGATCCTGCCACGATCCCGGACTTCCATTGGCTTGGCGATCCGGCCTTTGCCGCGACCGGGGAGACGAAGCACGTCAACTGCCATTACGAATTATTGCATGACAATCTGCTTGACCTCTCTCATGTCGGTTATGTTCATGCCACGACCATCGGCAATAATGAGATGGGGTCCAAAGGCCAGATCCGGGTTGAAAAGCTCGACAGGGGCGTGCGGGTGACGCGCTGGGTGATTGATTGCGCGCCGCCACCCACCTATTGCAAAACGGGCATCTTTCAGCCGACTGATCGCATCGACCGCTGGCAGATCATCGAATATGAGGCGCCAAGTTCCATCCGCATTTATGTTGGCGGTGCGCCGACAGGGACTGGTGCACCTCAGGGGAACCGCGTTGGCGGGCTCGGTATGTGGGTTATGCATGCCATGACGCCAGAGAGCGATCTGTCGACCCATTATCACTGGGCCATTGGTCGTGACTTCCACACCAACAATTCCGAAGTGACCAAGATTTTGCATCGCGAAATCTCAACCGCCTTTGAACAGGATCGGGAGATCCTCGGCATTCAGCAGGACTCGCTGATCCGCAATGGCTATCCCAAGGGTATCGACATCACAGCAGATAGCGGCGGTATTCAGGCGCGCCGCATCCTCGCTCAATTCATCGCGCAAGAGCAGCAGGAAACGGCTTGAAACAGGCGCGCATGGGCGCATAATCGGTTCAACGCAAAGTCCACTCGTGGGAGGTAATCGAAATGAAGAGCAAGCTTCTCGGCGCTATCTGCGCCATGGCACTGGGCCTTGCGGCAACAGCTGCCAGCGCCCAACAGCAATTCGTGATGAAGCTGTCATCGCCAACCGTGAATGATATCGCTCACGAATGGATGAAGGCCTTCAAGGCAGGCGTTGAACAACGCAGCAACAACCGCATCAAGGTCGAAATCTATCCCGCTAACCAGCTTGGCCAGATCCCCGCCACGGTCGAAGGCGTGGCAATGGGTACGATTGAATTCACGGTGCCGGCGGTCGGCTTCTTCGTCGGTCTGGAGCCACGTTTCCAGGTCTTCGACATCATGGGCCTTTATGATGACATGGCTCACGCTGCGCGCGTGTTCCAGGACCCGGAAGTGCGCAAGATGCTTGCGAGCTTTGGCCAATCAAAGGGTGTTGAGCCGCTCTTCGTTCTGCCGCACGGCCCGCTGGGTGTCGTCTCCCATAAGGCCATCCGCTCTGTCGCAGATTTCAAGGGCCAGAAGCTGCGTATGCCGGGCGGCGCGCCAGTGCAGGTCGAGCCCTTCCGCAAGCTTGGTGTTTCGCCGCTGTCGATCCCGCTCGGTGAAGTCCTGCCTGCCATGCAGAACAAGACCATTGATGGCGCCATCATCTCTATCGCCGTCTTCGCGGGGCAGAAATATTACGATGTTGCCAAGCCGATGACGATGCTGCCCGGCAGCTTCCTCACCGTTGGCGGTGTCGTCAATCGCGACTTCATGAAGTCGATCGGCCCCGACCTGGAAAAGATCGTGCGTGAGGAATCGCAGAAGGCAGAACTGGCTGTCGTGAGTTGGGGTGTTGCTGATGCGGCGCGTGCTGGTGAGACCTGGAAAAACAATGGCGGCGAGGTGATCACTCTTGCTGATGCCAAGCTCTTCCAGAGCGAAGTGGCCTCCGTGCTTCCCGCAATCTTTGAAAAGAATGCACGCTTGAAGCAGGATTATGACACGCTGGTTGCTGCAGCCCAGCGCCAGCGCAAGTAAGTCTGAAGCAGCGACGAAAATAAAAGGCGCGGGTGCTAGCCCGCGCCTTCTTTTATTTCGGAATGCTTGTTTTCAGTATTGGCCCTTCGGTTCCAGGCCGAAAGTGTGCTGGCCATACATGGCCCCCACCACATCCCAATTCAGGCTGATATGGGAGCTGACCGCATGAATGTCGCGCCAGAAACGCTGCAGGGGATGATGCATGCCGAGCGCGCTGCCACCAGCTGCGTTGAAGAGGGCATCAACTGCATTGGTAAGAAGCTTCACCGCGAAGGAATGGGTCAGGCGGTTGCGCATACGCATATCGACATCCACCTTGCCGCCATTCATCACCACATCCGCAGTCTCCTTCAGATCGCGATGGATCATGAGGGTGGCGGCGTCAATGGAGGCGGTTGCTTCAGCAACGCGCATCTGAACGGTGGTGAAGGCAGCCATGCTATTATTGCCGCCAGCCACCGCCCCGCGGGTTTTGCGGGTGGAGACTTGGTCAACGAAACAATCCAGAGCGCCGCGTGCGATCCCCAATGCTGGTGAAACGAGACATTGGGGCACAACAGCGAGCATAGGCTGACGATAGAGCGGATTTGTATTGAAGCTTGTGCCAGGGCCATTGCCGACCAGAAGATCCGCGAAGGCAACAGCGCGATGAGTTGGCACAAAGGCATTTTCAATGACGATGGATTTGCTGCCAGTGCCCGCAAGGCCCATCGGGTTCCAGTCGTCCACGATCGTGTAGTCGGAACGTGGCACAAGGAAGAAGCCCGGACGCACGCCGCCCTCATGCGGGATGAAGCCGCCAATGATGCCCCACTGGGCATTGTCGATGCCGCTCATGAAGCTCCAGCGGCCGGAAATGCGATAGCCGCCCTCCACCGGCTCAGACTTGCCGGTCGGCGCATAGCTCACGGCAGAAATCGCATTCGTGTCCTTGCCCCAGACTTCCTGCTGGGCTTCTGCCGGGAAGACGCCAATGAGCCATTGATGGACGGCGCCGAGGCTAAAGACCCAGCCTGTTGATCCATCGCCCGCACCAATCGCTGCAACGGCTTCAACGAATACCTCGTAGCCATATTCAAAGCCGCCATAGGCCTTGGGCTGCATGATGCGGAACAGATCGGCATCACGCATCATCTGCACGATGTCGCTGGCGACCATGCGGTTCTTCTCGGTCTCCGTGGCACGTTCGCGCGCGACACGGCCAATCTCGCGGGCGCGCTCGATCAGGACGGACACGTCCGGGCGCAGGGCGCGGACCACGCGGGGGTCAGACAAGGCTGCTACCGACATAAGCTCCTCCCTCAAGGATGACCAAAACCTATCAGGAATTTATTTTCATTTGCAAGTAAATTCCGCAGACCCCTGCGCCTTGCTTGAAATGGGGCTGGAAGTGGCGAATAGTCGGGGTCAACTCACCGATTCATGGCTCATGGCGCGCAAACTCATCCTTCAGGAATTCCTGCCCTATCTCCTTAACCGTGCCGGCGTGCGGATGGGCCTCATGTTCTCACGCGATGTTGAACCGCTCGACATCACCCTTCCCATGTGGCGCGTGATGATCGAGTTGTGGCACCGCGGCGAGTTCCGTCTGGGGGAATTGGCCGAACGAACTGCGATTGATCTTTCAACCCTCTCGCGTCTGCTCGTTGTGATGCAGAAGAAGGGCCTCATCATTCGCCGCCGCTCCACATTGGACAAACGTGCCTTGAGCCTTGCGCTCACCCCGGAGGGTCTTGCCATGAGCGAGCGCGTCGCCCCTTTCGCGATGCATTATGAACAGCTCGCGATGAAAGGAATGAGCGAGGCAGAGGTGAAGACGCTGAAACGGCTCTTACAACAGGTTTTCGAAAACCTCGAAACCGCCGACGCCAGTGCGCAGCAACAAAAAGGGGCGCCTGTAAGCGCCCCTTCAAAATCAACTGCGCGAAAGCTCAAAGCTTCAGCTTGAACAGATTGACGGAGTTGGTGCGACCGATCTTGATCCGGTCAGCTTCACTAATGCTCGTCACATCGAACCAGTCTGATGCATGGTCGATATTCTCAAACGGCCAGTCGGTCGAGAAGAGTATCCTGTCCGCACCAATTTCCAGCATTGCATCAATCAGCGTCTGCGTGCGGAAATTGCCGGATGTGGTGAGGTAGAAATTCTCGCGGAAATAGTCCGCAATCTTTCGCTTGGCCGGATATTTCGGCGGTGCCTTCACCCATGCGTTGCGGTTATCAACGCGCCACATGCTATAGGGCAGGCCCTCGCCCATATGGCCAAGGATGATCTGAAGCTTGGGATATTGATCAAAAAGGCCAGAACCCATCAGGCGCAGCGCATGGACGGCGGTTTCCTGACCAAAGGCCCAGGTCGGACCCAGTAGCCAGGCATGGCCTTCATAGATTTGCGCCATGCTGGGAATGGGGTTGCGCGGATGCAAATAGAAAGGCACGTCGAGCTTTTCGCATTCGCCCCAGAAGCCCCAATATTGCTTCAAATCATAATAGACAGCCGACTCAGCCACATTGACTTGTGAGAAGCCATTGACGAGTGCGCCCTTGAAACCGAAATCGCGCACGCAGCGTTGCAATTCGCGCGTGGCAAGGTCGGGATCTTGCATGGGCAGTGCCGCGAAACCCTGAAAGCGGTCGGGCCGCTTGGCGATTTGCTCAGCCAAAAAATCATTGGCGCGGCGGGCAATTTCATCCGCCTTCTTCACATCCGGGATGGCCTGAATGGCAGGCGCGTTCAGGGACAGGATCATCATTTCGATCCCGTGCTTATCCATCAGTTTCAGGCGCGTGTCGTGGAAGTCGAGCAGGCGATGCTGAAGTTCAATCCAGTAGGAATCCGGCACAAAGCCTGCGGAGTCCTGCAAAGTGTCAGGAATGGCGAAGTGTTCTTCAAGCGCGATTTTTCCCTGCATCATTGCCTCCCTGAAAAGCGATGCGGCCAGTCTGTTGCCAGACTAGCCGCCTTTATTTTCATTTGCAAATATTTTCAGGCGCGACGTCTGGCCCTTGGTGATTGATCGACATTGGTCATCATTTCCTGCGTCAGCTCTTCCATCAGTTTCGCACGAAGACCTGCATAGGCGGCATCATCGAAGCGATTATGTGTCTCATGGGGGTCCTTGCCATGATCATATAGCTCGCCCCAGCTCTGGCCCTTATAGACGGTGAGGCGGTACCCCTCCGTGAGAAGCGTGCGCACCATGACCGGTTCAGGAAAGCCCATCCGTGTCATGTTATCCTGATGTTCGACGATGAGACGCTCACGCAACTGCGACGATCCATCAAGATTGCCGAGCAGGCTTTTGCCCTGAATGCCGAAGTAAGGCTTCAGTCCAGCGCGCTCGATGATGCTAGGTGCGATATCAACTGTTGATGTCAAGGCATGAGAGGTCGCGCCTGCCTTGGCGCGTGGGTCTGCCCAGATGAAAGAGACATTGTTGATTGAGCGCAGCATGATGGCGCCCTTGAGCAGGAGATTGAAGTCGCCAAGATAATCGCCATGATCTGAGGTGAAGATGACGATCGTGTTGTCCGCTTTGCCGCTACGCTCCAGTGCAGACATGATGTCACCAATTGCGTCATCAATCATGGTGATCATGCCGCAGGACAGGGCCATGGCTTCCTTCAATTCCTGCTCACTTGCCATGAAGGCTTCCTGACCACCGGCTACTCTCTTGCCGTCCTGCCAACGTTGATGCAGCCATTGCATTGGCGGGGTCGGGTTTTTATGCGCCTCATAGGGCAGCGTCACGCTGAAGGCGGCGGGATCATACATGTCCCAATATTTGCCCGGTGGCGTGAAGGGATGATGTGGATCAGGGAAAGAAACAAAAGCGAAGAAAGGCTCGTCACTGTCTTTCACGCTGTCGAGATACTCTATCGCACGATCACGAATGAAAGAGGTTGGATAAAGCTCTTCCGGCACGCGGGTGCGAATGGCCTGCGGACAGCTGTAATTATGAGGCAGCTGATTTTTCGGGTCACGCAGTGACTCCGCATCCGGCCGCTGGGCGCGCAGCCATTGCGCATAATGGCCGTTACAGTCGTGACCATGCCCCGTCACCATATCGACATGGTCATAGCCATAATAAGGCAGCTTGAACTGATAAAGCTCCTTGCCTTCATAACGCTCCGGCGTCTCGTTGTCGTAATCTTCCTTTGCATCCTGCCAGGCTTCCTGCAGCAGGCCCAATGCAGCAGGATCCACGCGCTGTTCTGCAGGATGCTGTGTCATGGGCTGTACATGGCTTTTACCGATGGCAGCGGTCTTGTAGCCACCCAGTCGCAACACCTGTGTGAAAGTGCTGGCGCGATAGGAGAGATCACCCCCATTGTAGCGCAAGCCATGTGCTGAAGGATAACGTCCCGTCAGCAAAGAGGCTCGATTGGGCATACAAACAGGCGTTGCGACATGGAAATTGTCGAAACGAACACCGCGCGCAGCAATCGCGTCAATATTGGGAGTCTTGACGACCGGGTGTCCAGCGCAGCCCAGATAATCCGCGCGATGCTGATCGGTGATGAAGAAGAGAAAATTCGGGCGCTTGCTCATGGATTCACTCTGCCTTGACGCCGGCTGTTTTCATCACACCCGCCCATTTCGCACGGTCGGCTACAATGCGTGCGAGGGAGTCTTGTTCATCGCCAAAGACAGGTTCGCTGCCCAAAGAGATCATGCGCTTTTGGACATCCGGATCTTTCATGATCTCGCGCAACTGCTCGGCCATGAAACTGCGGATCTTCGGGTCTACTCCAGCAGGGCTCATCAGGTAGTTGCCGAAGCGCGCTTCAAAACCCGTTATGCCCGCTTCTTGCGCCGTTGGAACAGATGGCATTTGGCTCGCGCGCTCGCCGGTGGATGTGGCCAGTGCCCGCAGGGCGCCGGATTCGACATGCGGCATGATCGCGCCTGCCGTCACGAAGGCAGCATCGACGACGCCCGCAACAAGATCCTGCAATGCAGGTGCCGCGCCGCGATAGGGGACATGTTCGCCCTTCATACCCGTCGCGATACGCAGATATTCATAGGCGAGGTGGCCAGGAGAGCCGATGCCCGCAGAAGCGAAACTCAGTGAGCGTGTCTTGCTGAGTGCAAGAAGCTCGGCGAAAGTCTTGGCTTCAATGCGCTTCGCATTCACCGCGAGAATATTGAAGTTGTGCCCGGTGCGAGCAGCAGGGATCAGGTCTTTCTCTGCGTCGAAACCTTGCGATGTATATATATGCGGATTGACGGTCACGACTGAGTCAATCGTGTAGAGCCATGTCAGGCCATCCGGTTTTGACTTGGCGACATGGGAAGCACCGATATTGCCGCCCGCACCTGCCTTGTTTTCGATGATGACGTTGCGTCCGATCCGCGATGACAGGCGCTCGCCAAATACGCGCGCCAGCGCGTCCAGCGGGCCGCCAGCGGCCAGAGGCACGACGAGGGTCACTGTGCCTTGCGGAAGCGGGTTGGCGGGCGTCTGGGCATGTGCTGAGGCCAGAAGGCTGGCCATCGCAAGGGCTGTGGCAATCCATTTCATGCAATGTCTCCTCACCTGCGTTTTGTCAGGAAAGCTTGATTTCCGGGAGAAGCTCGCGCAAGCATCGGTCAGGAGCGTGCCATCAGGCGGCACGAAATGGCCATGACCGAGCTTGCCCAAACACGGTCCCTGCATCGGGGGCTCGATATTCTGGATGCGCTGGCGCAAGGACCGGCTGCCTTGCATGAGTTGCATCTGCGCACCGGCTTGCCCAAGAGCACCCTGCGTCGCCTGCTCGCCACCATGGTGGAGCGGCGTTACATCCGGCGTGGCATTTCCGATGGCATTTACCGCTCCAATGTCGCCATTCCAGGCGCTGCCCATGGCGAACATACATTGCGTATAGGGCGGCTGGTGGAAGTGGCGCGACCTCATATGTTGCGGCTCACGCAACAGGTGAAATGGCCTTCGGATCTGCATGTCTATCACGCGGGACGAATGCAGATCCTCGAGTCGACTCATGGCATCAGCCCGTTTGAAATGCCCCGGAGCGGCAGTGCTGACACGGAGCTGAACATGTTTGTTGCAGCGAGCGGCCTCGCCTATCTCTCGGCATTGGATGATGAGCAGGTTCAGTCCATCCTTGATCTGACACGCGATGATGAGGTCTGGTCGCCCGCGCGTTTCGGCATTACACCCGCACAAGTGCGGCGCATGTTGGCGGATGTGCGGGTTCGCGGTTTCGCCACGCGGCAACTGTCTCAAACCAAGCCTCAGGACCGCAATGCGATAGCCATTCCCCTCTATCAGGCGCTTCAGCCCGTAGCGGCGCTGACCATCGCCTGGCGGCGGGAACATATGAAGGCGGACGCTTTCGCAGCCCTTCATCTCCCGGCCTTGCGCGAAGCAGCAGGGCAGATCTCCAGTGTCATTTCGCAAGCTTAACGCGATTTTTTGATCACGGGGCGCTTTCCGCTTGGGTCATCTGCCGCTATATCCGGCGCAGGTGGAGGTTAACATGTCCAAGCTCAAGCAATTCCTCGTCGCTTGTTTCGCACTCAGCTTCATGGCGGGTGCAGCGCAAGCGCAAAGCCCGGCCGAATTTTACAAGGGCAAGACGGTACGCTTTGTCGTAGGCGTTGGCGTCGGCGGAGGCTTTGATGCCTATGCACGCATGATTGCGCCCTATCTCGGCAGGCAGCTCGATGCAACAGTGGTTGTCGAGAACCAGCTTGGAGCTGGTGGACTCGTTGCGCTCAATCGCGTGGCGACCGCGCAGCCTGACGGGCTGACCATCATGATCGTCAATGGAACGCCTGCCGCCTTGGGCCAGCTGCTCGATCAGCAGAATGTTCGTTACGATCTCACCAAGTTTGAACATCTGGGTGTGATTTCGGCCTATCCCTGGATCTGGCTTGTTTCGAAGGATTCGCCCATCAAGACTGTCGCTGATGCGATGAAGGCGACAAACCCGATCCGCTGGGGCGGCGTTGGTCCAACTGATGGTCCAGCTGATGGCGCCAACATCACCTGTCATGCATTGAAGCTGAATTGCCGCGTCATCATCGGATATAAGGGCAGCGCAGATATTGCACTTGCTCTGGAGCGCGGCGAAATGGATGCGCTTTATGTGTCGGATAGTTCAGCTGCGCAATATGCCAAGTCAGGCAATGCGAGGCCAGTTGCGGCCATGGGCTCGGTTCGATCCAAGCTCTTGCCCGACACGCCCACCATCTTTGAACAGGTCAAGATGAATGACGAGCAGCGCTGGTGGTTCGAATTCCGCGAAAGCATCAACGATCTGGGTCGCATTCTGGTCACCACGCCGGGCGTTCCAGCGGATCGTCTGGCCTTCCTGCGGGAAGCGGTGAAGAAGTCGCTGACTGATCCCGCCCTCATCGAAGAAGGCGCCAAAACGCAGCGCTTTGTCGAATTTCAGGAGCCGGAAGTGGCCCGCAAGCTCGCCGTCAAGGCACTTGGTGATGCAACACCGGAATTGCGCGAGCGCGTGCGTCGAGTTGTCCTGAAGGAATGATGTAAGAGGCCGGAGGAGCACTCCGGCCTCTTCACTTCACGCGGCGGATTGTGAGATCAACTTCGCCAACGCGCAAAAACCACCAGCGGATATCGGCCGTGTTGCGCACGGTGGTTGCATTTTCCTGAACCAGAAGATCATCAAAGGTTACTTCATAGCCGCGCACCAATGCCTTGTAGCGCAAACGAATAGCATCACCATCCTGAAAGACGCGGGCATCACCCAAGACATCTTCACGTGTGCCTTTGTACTCGCCAGGACCGACGCGGGTGAAACGCCACGTCTTGCGATCTTTCTCGCCATCTGAAAAGACGAAATCCTCCACCAGAGTGAGGGTCTGGGTCGCCGCGTTCCAGGAACCACGCATCTTGACCCGCATCTGTCGATCAGCTGCGCCGATGGTTGAGCGAAATGCGCCTTCAGCAACAAGGTGACCACGGAAGAACTCTTCGAGCTTCAATGGCTTTGCATCAACGAGGGCTGGCATTGTCAGCGAGGCCAACAAGGACAGGGCAACAAGCGAGGCGCGCATCATGATCTCCCAAAGAGCATGAGACTTTTACGCACCTGCCTTTGGCTGGATCATGTCAGAGCACGGCCAGCTGCTCTTCACTCATGACCTGAATTTGTTCAGGCGTCAGAGCGCCAGCCTGTGCATCTGTCAATGCGGCCACCTGTCTGGTCGAGAGGGCCGCGATCTGATCTCCTGTTAGCGAGGGGATCTGAGCAATCGTGAAGGCGGTGATTTGCGCGGTAGACATAGCCTGCAGATCCGTCACTTCGATGGCGGCAACTTGTTCACCATTCATAGAGGCAATTTGCGCCGAGGATAGGATCGCAATCTGGGCTGATGTCAGGCTTGCAATCTGCGACGCCGTCAGGGACGGGACCTGTGAAGTCGTCAGCGCCCGGATCTGCGTCGATGTCATCGCCTGCAAATCATCCGTTGTAATCGCAGGCAGCTGACTACTGGTCAGTGCAGCGATTTGCGATGTACTCAAGGCCGCAATCTGCGTTGCGCTCAGCGATGAGATTTGATCAGGCGTCAGGGCAGTGATCTGCTCACTGCGCATGACGAGCAAGTCGCGTGTCTCGAATGCGCCAACCTGATCACTGGTCAAGGCTGCAATCTGCGCGCTGCTGAGTGCGGCAACCTGATTCGTGCCCAAGGCGACGATCTGGTCACTGCTGAGAGCCGTGATCTGCATGGTCGTCAAAGCGGCGATCTGGGCTGATCTTAGTGCTGCCAGATCCGCAGTTTCCATGGCTGCAAACTGTTCTGATCTCAAGCTTTGGATCTGCGTTGTTGTCAGCGCCGAGAGCTGGGCAGATGTCATCAAAACAATCTGGTCAGTGCTCAATGCGTCGATCTGGCCCGTGGTCAGAGCCGCAATATGCGAAGTCTTGAGCGCCTGCAGATCATCGGTTTCCATCGAGCCGAGCTGGTTGGCAGTCAAGGCAGAAATCTGGGCTGTTGACATCGCGTTGAACTGGGCACTCGTCAAGGCGGAGATTTGGTCGCTCGAAAGCGCTGCAATCTGTCCAGTCGTAAAGCCGGTGATCTGCGTTGTCTTCACTGCTGCAAGGTCAGCGGTTTCGATCGCACCTATCTGCTCATTTGTGAAGGCTGCAAGCTGTGTCACCAGCATATTGCTGATTTGCCCCGTCGTCAGCGCAGCAACTTGGTCATTGCTCAAGGCCGCAATCTGCGCCGTGCGCAGCGATTGCAGATCGCCTGTCTCAATAGCGGCAATCTGATCAGTGGTCATCGCATTCAGCTGCGATGTGCCAAGGCCCGCCAGCTGCGTGCCCGTCATACCCGCAATCTGCTGTGTGGTAAACGCCGCGACCAGCTCATTGGTGAGGCCAACGAGTTGCTGTGTCCGCAGCGCCTGCACATCGACCACTTCCAAAGCCATTATCTGCGCGCTTGTCATGCTGCCGAGCTGTGCAGAGGTGAGTGCACTGATCTGTTGCGTTGTCAGCGCAACGATCTGGTCGCTATTGAAGACAGAAATTTGATCTGTCGTGATGGCTGCGATCTGTGCTGTCTTCATGGCCTGAAGATCAGCTGTCTCAATTGCCGCTACCTGTTCTGTGGACAGGGCACCGATCTGGGCGGTGGTGAGCGCAGCCACTTGCGCTGTCGAGAGGGCTACGACCTGCTCAATCGTGAGGCCTGTGATAGCGCTCGACTGGATAGCTGCTAGGTCGCGTGTCTCGATCGCAGTGAGCTGTGAGTTCGTCAAGCTCGCAATCTGGCTGCTGGTGAGAGCACCCGCCTGTTGCGTGGTGAGGGCCACGAGCTGATCGCTTGAAAGCGAGATGATCTGATCATTGGATAGCGCCGAAATCTGTATGCTACGAAGCGCCGCAATATCAGCGGTCTCAATAGCACGGATCTGGTCAGTGAGCAGTGCAGATATCTGATCCGTGCGCAGCCCTGCGACCTGTTGTGTGGACAGCGCAACAATCTGGTCAGTCGTGAAAGCCGTGGCCTGATCGGCAGTCAGAGCAGCAAGCTGCGAGGTCTTCATGCTCGCAAGGTCAGCTGTCTCAATAGCGGCGATCTGGATTGCTGTGAAGGCGCTCAGCTGCTCGGTTGTCAGTGCATTGACCTGCGCCGTCGAGAGTGCAGCAATATGGGCTGTATCAAGGCTTGCGACTTGCGCGCTTGTTAGCGCCGCGATTTGTGCAGTCTTCATGGCCGCGAAGTCAGCTGTATCGAGCGCTGCAAGCTGTTCAACACTCAATGTCTGGACCTGACCGGTCGTCAGGGCAGATACTTGCGAACTACTGAATGCAGCGACCTGACTATTCGACAGCACGCTCACTTGCGCGGTGGTCAGTGCGGGCACTTGCAGGGTTGTCAGCGCCGCAATTTGGCCACTGTCGAATATGCCGATCTGAGCGGCCGTCAGCGCGGCCAGCTGGGTGGTCGTGAGTGCACCGACTTGCGCAGTCGTGATGACGGCGACTTGCTCATCAGTCAAAGCGGCAACCTGATTGGTACCCATGCCACGCAAATCCGCCGTCTCGATGGCGGAAATTTGGGCTTGCGTGAGTGAGGTGACTTGCGCGGTGGTCAGAGCGGCGATTTGCGTACTTGTCAGGGCGACGATCTGAAGTGTCGTGAAGGCGCTGACCTGCTCGCCTGTGAGCGCAGCAATCTGCGCACTGCGCAATGTCTGGAGGTCCGCATCTTCCATCGCCTGCAGCTGGCCGGCTGTGAGGGCGGGTAGCTGCTCACTCGTCAACATATTCACTTGCGCTGTCGTCAGCGCCACAATCTGGTCAGTTGAGAAGCCGCTGAGCTGCGCCGAGGTCAGCGCCGTGATTTGGGACGTCCGGAGGGCAGCAATATCGCTCGTTTCAAGTGCCCCAATTTGCTCATTCAGAAGGAGAGCGATCTGCGATGTACCGAGTGATGCAATCTGGTCAGATGTCAGGGCGCGGATCTGATCCGTGCTCAAGACAGGGACTTGTGCTGTAGTGAATGCCGCCATTTGCGCGGTCGAGAGCGTCGGCAGCTGCGCGCTTGTCAAAGCCGCGATCTGGTCAACCGTGAGTGCCGCTGTCTGTGACGCGGAGAAATTCGAAATTTGTTCGGTGCGCAATGCGGCAATCTGCTCGGCTGTGAAGGCCGTCACTTGCTGGGTGTTGAGCGCACGAAGATCAGCACTTTCAATTTCGACCAATTGCGTCAGCGTAAGTGCTGCAATCTGGTTGTTGGCAAGACCCTGCATTTGCGTCGCGGTCAGGCCGACAATCTGATCCGTTGTCAGTGCTGCTATCTGCGCCTCGGTGAAACCGATAATTTGCGCAGAACGAAGTGCAGCCAGATCGGCGGCTTCGATAAATTTCACCTGCGCTTCGCTGAGGGCTGCAATCTGCTGAGTACCGAGCGCGGCAGCTTGCGCCGTGGTGAGGGCTACGATCTGCGCACTGGTCAAGGCTTGCATATGGTCGCTGCTGAAGGCTGCGATCTGTGCAGTGCGCATTGCGGCAAGGTCAGGCGTTTCGATCGCTCTCACCTGATCCGCGGTCAGGGCTGCGACCTGTGTGGCGCTGAAAGATGTGATCTGCGTATCTGACAGCCACTTCACCTGATCTGTCGTCAGCGCAGCGACCTGCTCCGTGAGCAGAGCACCAAGCTGGCTTGAAGTCATCACAGCCAGTTGGCTATTGGTTATGGTGACCAGCTGATCCGTCACGAGTTGAGAGACCTGTGTTGCGCTGAGCGCACTGATCTGATCAGTCGAAAGCACTGGCACTTGTGCACTTGTCAGTGCCTGCAGCTGGGTCGCGTTAAAGGCACGAAGATCTGCGGTTTCAAGCGCAAGGAGCTGATCCGAGTTCAGGATCTCGATCTGTTCGCGCGTCAAGCCGGGCACTTGCGCTGTTGTTAATGCGGCAATCTTCTCGGTCACGAGAGAAGCTACTTGCTCTGTCGTGAAAGCAGCAACGCGATCATTTCTGAGGACAGCAAAATCCTCGATCTCCATGGCTCGCAACTGCCGGGTCGTGAGCGAGGGCATTTGACTATTAGTGAAATAGCCCGCTTGCTGGGTGGTCAGCGCAACGATCTGGTCTGTTGTCAGACTCGAAACTTGATCAGCTGTCAAAGAGATGATCTGGGGCTGTCGCATGGCGCGCAGATCATCTGTTTCAATGGCGATGATCTGCTCTGTGGACATGGCCTCGATCTGAGCGCCTGAGAAAGCAGAAACCTGTCCGGATGTCAGGGCAGCTACCTGACGCGTCAAAAGCCACTTCACCTGCGATGCCTTGAGTGCCGCAACATCGCTGGTTTCGATGGCTTGAATCTGGTCGCTTGTCAGGGCTTCAATCTGGCCCTGAACAAGGCCGGTCATCTGATTATTTGTAAAGGCAACGATCTGATCGGTTGTCAGTGCGGTGATCTGCTCTGCAGTGAAAGCGCTGACTTGAGATAGCCGCAAGGACTGAATGTCGCGGGTCTCCATCGCCTTCACCTGATCGGTGCGCAAGGAGGCGACTTGTGAACGGGTCAAGGCGCCGACCTGGATCTGGTTGAGCGCAACGACTTGGTCGGTTGTCAGCCAGGAAACCTGCTCATTGGTAAGCGCAGAAATTTGGCCACTCGACAAGGCGCCAAGCTGTTCAGTCTTCAGCGCTGCCAGCTGGTTCGACTGCAGCGCCGTCAACTGGGTGGCTTTCAGTGCGATGATATCGCGCGTCTCGATGGCGCGAATCTGGTCGGTCCTGAGATTGCTGATCTGGGTCGCAGTGAGGGATGCAATCTGGTTGCTCACCATCAATGCGATTTGATCAGTGGTGAGTGCTGCAAGCTGTTCATCAGCAAAAGCTGCAATCTGCGTTCCGCGCAAGGCTTGCAAATCAACCGATTCAAGTGCGCGAAGCTGATCAGATGTGAGGGACGTGATCTGGGCTGTCGTGATTGAGGTGATCTGCGCTGTCGTTAAGGCAACCACCTGATCCGTAGTGATGCCTGCAAGCTGCTCATTGGTGAGCGCTGCGATCTGGAACCCTCTGAGTGCCTGTAGATCGTCGGTTTCGATGGCGCGGAGCTGATCGAGCGAGAGGGCACCAATCTGGCCAGTCGTCAGGCCACTCATTTGCGAGGACACCAGGGCGCGAATCTGGCGCGTCTGCAATCCTGCAAGCTGGTCATTGGAGAGGAAACCGACCTGCGCAGCGCTTAAAGAGGCAGTCTGGTCATTTGTCAGTGCTGTTAGTTGTTCATTGGCGAGTGCCCGAATCTGCCCGCTTCGTAACGCGCGTAAATCAGATGTTTCGAACCTTGAGACCTGCTGCGTCGTAAAGGCGCTAATCTGATCAGATGTGAGCTGGCTTATCTGAGTAGTTGAAAAAGCGATCACCTGATCCGAGCTCAGCCCCTGAATCTGTTCGCCTGTCAGTGCCGTGATCTGCGTTGCACGAAGAGTAGCAAAATCAGCGGTTTTAATTGCGAGCAATTGATCGACGCTGAGTGCGACCACTTGTGTACTTGTCAGCGAGCCCAGCTGGGCGGAGGTCATGGCCCGAATCTGTTGCGTCGTGAATGCGCTGATCTGCTCCGCAGTCAGGCTTCCGACCTGTGAATTTGTTAGGGCGTTGATCTGAGCAGTGGTGAGGACGCTGATTTGTTGATCCGTCAACGCCGTAATCTGCTGTGACTTTAATGTTGAAAGGTCCCGCGTCTCGATGGATGTGATCTGGTCGCTCGTAAGGGCGGCGATCTGCACGCTGCTCAGAGCCCCGAAGTGGGCACTGGTCATCGCAACAATTTGGGCCGTTGTCAGCGCCTCAACCTGCAGATTTGAGAGCACGCTGATCTGAGTGCCTTTCATTGCAGCCAGGTCATCTGTCTCAATGGCCTTGATTTGCTCTACAGAGAAGTTGGCAATCTGCTGGGTTGTTAAAGTAGCCAGCTGCGCGCTGGTTAGGTCGCGCACCTGATTTGTTTTCAGCCATCCGATCTGCTCAGCGGTGAGCGCGGTAATCTGGCCGCTCTTGAGCGCAGTCAGGTGTTGGGTTACCAGCGCCTCAATATGAGATTGGGTCAATGCCCGGATCTGGTTGCTGGACAAAGCCGCAATCTGAGTACTGTTAAGCGCGAAGATATCGCCGGTTTCCATTGCGCCAATCTGCTCTGTAGTCAGAGCCTGGAGCTGAACGGCCGCGAAATTAGCGAAATCAGAGGTCTCAAGCGCATTGATCTGATCGAGGGTCAGCGCGGCGACCTGTCCCGCCTTCAGGATAGAGGTTTTGCTTGTTGCCAGCGCCGTGACCTGATCGGCGGTCAGAGAGCGGATTTGTGCTGTCGTCAGGGCAGCAAAATCTCGCGTCTCCATGGCTGCGAGTTGCTGCGATTCAAGCGAGGCGATTTGGTCAGCGCGCAGAGAAGCAACCTGTGTCCCTGTAAGGGCCACAATCTGATCGGTTGAGAATGCGCTGATTTGATCATTGCGCAGCGCTGCCAATTGTGTGGTCTTGAGCGACGCGATATCGCTGCTCTCAATGGCTGCGGTTTGCTCAAGTGTAAGCGTTGCGAGCTGGCCTGGGTCGATATTGCTCAGCTGTACGCCGGAGAGAGCTGCAATCTGTGTGGTCGTCAGGCCGGCTACTTGTTCAGCCCGCAGGGCCGCCATTTGCGCGGCCTTCATGACCTGAAGATCGTCAGTCTCGATCGCGCCAACCTGACTGGCGCTCAGGGCCTGCACCTGTGTTGCGGTGAGTGCGCTCACCTGAGCGCTTGTCATAAGGGCGATTTGATCAAGCCCCAATGCACCAATCTGCCCGCCAGTCAGGGTGACGATCTGGCTCGTACGCAAAGCCTGCAGATCACGACTTTCGAGAGATTGGATCTGATCAGCGCTGAAACTTCCCAGTTGGCGTGCATTGAGCATCACGATCTGGTCAGTGGTGAAGGCGCGGATCTGATCGCCGCTCAGATTGGCAATTTGCGCAGTGCTCAGAGAAGCAATGTCGCGTGTCTCTATGGCTGTAATTTGGTCGCTGTTCAGGAGTGCAATTTGTGGGGCAGTGATTGCGGAAAGCTGCAGGCTGCTCAAGGCCTCGATCTGTGATGTCGTGAGGCTTGCAACATGTTCATTGGTGAAAGCGCCGATCTGGGCGACCGTCAGGGCCTGTATGTCGGCTGTGTCGAGCACAAGGAATTGGCTGGCTGTCAGGGCCGCAATTTGGGCAGTGCGCAGGGCCGCGATTTGTGGGCGTTCAAGTGCGTTTATCTGAGCGGTTGACAGGGCGCTAATCTGATCCGCAGTAAAAGAGGCGATCTGCGCCGCGCGTAAAGATTTTACGTTGTCGGTTGAAAGGGCAAGAATTTGCTCATTCGTGAGGGCGGCAATCTGTTGCGTGCTCAGTGCCAGCGCTTGGGCCGTTGAGAATTTGCCGATCTGGGTTGCGCTGAAATTTGTGATCTGTTGCGTGGACAGGGCAGCAATCTGGATTGCCTTGACAGCGCTGATTTGATCCGTCGTCAGATTTGCGATGTGATCTGCTGTTAAGGCGGCTGCTTGCTGGATTGACAGGGCTGCGACCTGATCGGTGGTGAAAGCCTGAATCTGCGACGCGCTGAGGGCGCGGATCTGGGCTGAACTCAGAGCAGCGATGCGATTTGTGGCAAGGGCCTGCACCTGCTCATTGCCAAGGGCATTCATCTGCGCAGTCGTTAGCGCAGAGACTTGAGCGGCAGTGAGCGTTGCAAATTGACTTGTGGCCAGAGTTGCCAAACGGTCCGCAGCGATCGCAGCAATTTGTGCACCCGTCAACACGACAAGATCACGTGTTTCGATGGCTGCAAGCTGTTCATTGCTCAGCGCTGCGATCTGGCTTGATTGGAGACCAAGAAACTGGCCTTCGATCATTGAGGTGATTTGATCCGCACTGAGCACTGAGATCTGGCCCGCGCTCAGGCCGGCGATCTGTCCGCCCTTCAGCGCACGCAGATTTTCTGTCTGTAGGGCGACGACCTGTTCATTGGTCAGGCCAGACAGTTGTGAAGCGCTGAGGGCAGCAATCTGGCCGCTCGAAAGCTTTGCGAAATTTTCGGCTGCAATGGATTGCAGCTGCGCGCTGGTGAGAACCTGCAGATCCCGCGATGTGACCGCGCGAAGCTGGTCACTCGACAAGGCTGAGATTTGCGATGGTTTCAGCGCCCCAAATTGCTGCGCGGTGAGAGCAGCAATCAAATCGGTTGTGAAGAGGGCAAGCGTTTCGCCAGACAAGGCAGAGAGCTGCGCGCTCGTCATTGCGATGAGATCGCGTGTCTCAATCGCAGCGATTTGCTCGGCGGAGAGGCCGCTGATTTGCGCTGTCGAGAGAGAGGCAAGTTGGGCGCCAGTCAGGGCCGCAATTTGCTCTGTCTTCAGCACTGCAAACTGCTCATCACCCAGGGATGAAATTTGCAGCGTGGAGAGCGCTTGGAAATCGGCTGTTTCCATGGCGCGCAATTGCTCGCCTGAAAAAGCGCGCAGCTGCGTTGTCTTCAGCGACATGGCCTGCGATTTCGTCAAAGCGACGATTTGGTCCGTCGTGAGGACTTGTACCTGCGCGGTGGTGAGAGCAGAGAGTTGCGTGGCCCCAATCGCAGCAAAGTCTTGCGCTTCCAGCGCCGCCAATTGCTCACCGGAGAAGTTGCGCAACTGCAAGCTGGTGAGTTGGCGCGTCTGGGTCGGTGTGAAGGCGGCAATCTGCGCGGTGGAAAGTCCCGTCACCGCTGTGGCATTCATGGCCCCCACCTGAGCGGCGGTCAGATTGGCGATCTGATCGGTCGTGAAGCCGCCGATGGCGGAACTGTTGATGGCCGCCATCGCGCTGGCGCTGAGCAGGGGCACATCCTGCGTCTCGAAAGCTGCGATCTGGTCGGCGCTCATGGCGCGCAAATGGGTGGCGGTGAGCGCGCGGACCTGAGCCGTGGTGAGCGCCGCAATCTGCTCCCCTGTCAGGCTGGCAGCCTGAGTGGAGGTCATGCGCGAAATCTGGGTGGGGCTCAGGCTGGCCAGCTGAGCCGTGGACATCGAGGCAACCCCGGTCAGGGGGAAGGGGCTCGTATCGCTCACTGAAATCGCCATCGACCGGCCCGCACCCTACGCCACGCTCGCCGCGGGAGCCCAGCCAGCCGCGGATCAAAGTAAAAGACGGTCGAAAGGCCCGGAATTTTAGGGCTTTCCGCCACTGCAGCGACCAGTCAGGCAATAGCGATGAATAATTTAAGTAACTGAAAAATAAAGAGAAAATAGAAGTTCACTCAGGCACCTGCCGCTGCGGCGGAGGGCTGGAGTCTTTGAATTTATCAAGTGCCTCCCCTTCTGTTTGTGGCCTGCCTGCGATACCAAGCGGCCAAGATGGGGGAAGGGAAGGCATTTCCATGGGGTTGGATGCACAGGTGATCATCGTGGGCGGCGGCCCGGTGGGTATGGGCCTTGCGGTTGAGCTCGCCCAGCGCGGCGTCAGCTCGGTCTTGCTTGAACGTCACTTTGAGCCGCAGCCCATCCCGAAGGGTCAGAACCTGACCCAGCGCAGCATGGAGCATTTCCGCGCCTGGGGTGTTGAAGAGGCGATCCGCAAGGCTTCGCCCATCCCTGTATCTTTTGGCATTGGCGGCCTCACGGCCTATCGAACCCTGCTCAGTCCCTATCATTACGATTGGTATCAGCGCGCGATCGTGCGGCCCTTCTATGTTTGCGACAATGAGCGCTTGCCGCAATATGAAACCGAGGCTGCCTTGCGGGCGCGTGCTGCTGAACTGCCGCAGATCGAAACTTTCTTTGGCTGGACAGCGCAGAGCATCACGCAAAATGACTCAGGCGTGCAAGTCGAAGCACTCTCGCGTGATGGCGAGCGTCGCATCTGGCGGGCGCACTATCTGGTGGGATGTGATGGTGCGCGCTCGCTCATACGTGAAGAGGCGGGCATCACCCAGACACGCTCTGATCATGACATTCGCATGGTGCTGCTGGTTTTCCATTCAGGCGATCTCAACAAGCTCATCGCCCACTACAAGGGCAAGTCTTTCTTCAACGTGCTGCACCCCGAACTTGACGGTTATTGGCGATTTTTCGGTCGTGTAGATACTGGCGAAAAATGGTTCTTTCATGCGCCTGTTCCCGCTGGGACGACGCAGGAAAATTTCGACTTTCATGCCTATCTCGAGAGCGTCGTAGGTGCGCCATTTGAATGTAGCTTTGATCATATCGGCTTTTGGGATTTGCGGATCGCGGTTGCAGATGATTATCGCAAGGGCCGCATCTTCATTGCCGGCGATGCAGCCCATAGCCACCCCCCCTATGGGGGCTATGGCATCAATACGGGTCTCGAAGACATAAGAAACCTTGGCTGGAAATTAGCAGCACAGTTGCAGGGCTGGGCAGGTGCAAAGCTGCTTGCCTCCTACAGTGCTGAGCGTCAGCCTGTCTTTGTTTCAACTGCGCGCGACTTCATCCAGAGTTTCATAGACTCCGATCGTGCTTTTCTGCGTGCGCATGATCCGCAGAAAGATGCAGCTGATTTTGAGCGGGCTTGGGCCGGGCGTGCGGCGCAAGTGGGTGAGGAAATTCGTAGCTTCGAGCCAAATTATGAGGGATCTCCCTTAGTCTTTGGTCCTGCAGCTGCGACCTGTAGCGCAGTGGGCGAACATGAATTTGCGGCCCGCGCAGGGCATCATCTCGCGCCTCAGCCTCTCTCGACGGGTCGTGGTGTTTTTGATGAACTGGGACCGGGCTTCACACTTTTGTCCCTTGATGGGGATGATGCCTCTGTTGCAGACTTTGAGCAGCAGGCAAAAGCCATGCATATTCCGCTGAAAGTCATTCGTGATCATGCTACAGGAGAAAGGCAAGCCTATGCTGCGCGCCTCGTGCTGATCAGGCCGGATGACTTCGTGGCCTTTGCAGGCGACGGGCCAGTGAATGCAAAAGACATTCTCGCGCGTGCTACGGGAGCCTGAGGTCGCGCGAGACAATGAAAATGAAAGGGAGAAATCATGATCATCAATCGCCACAAGTTGCGCATTGAATGGGGCGACTGCGATCCTGCAGGGATTGTTTACTTTCCGCGTTATTTCGAGATGTTCGATGTCAGCACCAATCTGATGATGGAGGCTGCGGGCTATCCCAAATATGAAACGCTGAAGCGGTTTGATCTTGTTGGCTGGTCGCTGATTGATGTTGGCGCGAAATTCATCCAGCCCTCGACCTATGGCGAGGAGGTTGAGATCGAAAGCCGTGTGAGTGAATGGGGCCGCTCCAGCTTCAAGATCGAGCATCGCCTGTTTCGCGGCGACAAGGTTGCGATTGAAGCTTTTGAAAAGCGGGTCTGGGTGGGTAAGGACCCTGACAATCCCGACCGTTTGCGCTCAGTGCCTATCCCCGATGAAGTGATAGCGAAATTCAAGGACTGAGGCGCCTCCCCAAGACCAATTTTCGTCTTGCCAAGCCTGCGTCGGCGTGGGACGGAAAAGGTCGCAGCCAAAAGCTGCACTTTTTCCAAAGACGTCTCAGGGGAGACAGCCATGACGACTCGTCGCGAGCTTTTGCGCACCGGCCTTGCAGGTGGGGCCATTCTGACCCTTGGCATCAGCGCCCATGCGCCTGCCTGGGCACAGGCTTTGACCAATCTTGAGATTTTCGTCCCGGCTGCACCGGGGGGCGGTTGGGATGCTACCGCGCGCGCCATCGAGGCTGCTTTGCGCGCTGATAACATCATCAGCGAGATCAAGGTGGAGCATGTCGCTGGCGCAGGCGGCATGACTGGCCTGCCGCGCTTCATCAATGGCAAGCGCGGGAATGGCAATGCGATCATGGTGGCGGGGATGGTCATGGTGGGGGCAGGTGTCGTCTCCAAGAGCCCCGTCACGATTTCCAATGTCGTACCGCTGGCGCGTTTGACGGGTGAGTCTCTGGTTGTGGTCGTGCCTGCGGCATCGCCCCACAAAACGATTGGCGACTTGATGGCCGCTTTCAAGAAAGATCCGCGCAGCGTGTCCTGGGCAGGCGGTTCCGCCGGCGGCTCGGACCATATCTTCGTTGGTATGCTCGCTAAATTGCAGGGCATTGAACCGCGCAATATTGCCTATGTCGCCTATTCAGGGGGTGGGCCTGCTCAAGCGGCTCTGCTCGGCAATCAGGTGACGGCAGGCGTGTCCGGCTATGCGGAATTTGAAGAACAGATCAAAGCCGGCAAGTTGCGTGCCCTCGCTGTTTCTGCGGATGCGGCAGAGCAGGGCATCAAATCTTTCAAGGAACAGGGCTATGATGTGACGCTGTATAACTGGCGTGGCGTCTTTGCAGCGCCTGGTATTTCGGCGGCACAACGCAGTGCGCTCATCAATCTGATGGAGCGTCTGGTTAATGGTCCAGCGTGGAAGGCCACACTCGCCAACAAGGGTTGGGAAGGTATTTTCCTCGGCGGCGACGATTATGGCAAATTCGTTGCCGACGAAGTTGCACGGATCACGACTGTGCTGAAGGAACTTGGCATCGCCACTTGAGGCAAGAGAGATCCGCCATGGCCCTGCGCACAATCTTCATGCATTTGCTGATCGGGCTTGGCGTGCTGATGCTCGCCGCACTCGCGGCGTGGCAGAGCGCCTCGATTCCGGCAGCGGGCTTGTTGAATGTTGTAGGGCCAAGCGTTGCAGGCTGGTTTGTTGCATTCTTCTTTGCAGCCACCGGTATGGCTCTGATCATCGTCGCCTTGCGTGGTGGCTGGATTGATCTGGCGCAGGAAGAGCCAGTGGAATGGGGATCGCTGGGCCTTGTCACTCTGGGTCTTGTCGTCAATCTCGTCCTGATTGAATGGGCAGGCTTCATCATTGCATCGACGGCGATGTTCCCATTGGTCGCGCGTGGTTTTGGCAGTCGCAAACCATTGCGGGATGTGTTGATCGGCTTTGTCTTGTCCTGCGTCTCCTATGTCGGTTTTGACAGGGTCCTCGGCTACAAGATTGGCACAGGCATCATTGAAAACCTGATCTGATACAGGCTTGGAGGTTTCGTCATGGACACGCTTTCAAGCCTGATGCAGGGCTTTGCGGTTGCGCTCACACCCATCAATCTGCTTTGGGCCTTTGTTGGTGTAACGGTGGGAACAGCGATTGGCGTTTTGCCCGGCCTTGGCCCAGGCCTGACCATCGCCCTGTTATTGCCCATTACCTACAAGGTTGATCCGACATCCGCCTTCATTCTTTTCGCCGGCATCTATTATGGCGCCATGTATGGCGGCTCGACCACATCTATCCTCATCAATACGCCGGGCGAGAGTGCGTCCATCATCACTGCGATGGAAGGGCACAAGATGGCGCGCAATGGCCGCGCAGGTGCCGCACTTGCAACGGCCGCAGTTGGTTCTTTTGTGGCAGGCACGCTCGGTACAATTGGTATTACGTTTCTCGCCGGACCAGTGGTCGCGCTTGCCTTGATGTTTGGTCCAGCCGAATATTTCGCGCTGATGGTATTATGCTTCATCACTGTGTCAGCGGTGCTTGGGTCATCCATGCTGCGCGGGCTGACGGCATTGGCGCTCGGTCTCTTCTTTGGCCTCATTGGCATTGATCTGCAAAGTGGCCAGCCGCGCTTTCATTTCGGCGTCATCGAATTACTCGATGGCATTTCTGTGCTCATCGTTGCGGTGGGTCTCTTTGCCATTGGGGAGACTTTGCATCTCGCCTCGCGCAAGCCCGAACGCGAAGAGGTGGTTGAGCTGCGGGGGCCTGTCGGCATGACGCGCGAAGAGTGGAAACGCTCCTGGAAGCCGTGGCTGCGTGGCACTTTATTTGGTTTCCCCATCGGAGCCATGCCAGCAGGTGGTGCTGAAATCCCAACCTTTCTGTCATACTACACCGAGAAGAAGCTCTCTCGACATCCTGAAGAATTCGGCCATGGTGCGATTGAAGGTGTGGCAGGACCTGAGGCCGCCAATAATGCTTCTGCTGCCGGCGTTCTTGTGCCCTTGCTGACTTTGGGCCTGCCAACATCGGCAACGGCTGCGATCATTCTGTCAGCTTTCACGAGTTATGGCATCAATCCTGGTCCGCAGCTTCTTTCAAGTCAGGGCCAGCTTGTCTGGACGCTGATTGCCAGTCTCTATATTGGCAATGTGATGTTGCTTCTGCTGAACCTGCCGCTGGTGCGCTTGTGGGTCAAGCTGCTCAAAATCCCGGCCCCGCAGATGTATGCGGGTATCTTGATCTTCGCGACGATTGGCACTTATGGCATCAGCCGATCTGTGATGGATCTGGTTCTGCTTTATGTCGTGGGCTTTATCGGGTTCATCATGCGGAAATTCGACTTTCCGACTGCACCTGTCATCATCGGCATGATTTTGGGACCAATGGCCGAACAGGAATTCCGTCGCGCCATGACCATTTCTAATGGTGATTTGATGATTTTTCTGACCAAGCCCATTTCACTGACGCTTTTGGTCATTGCTGTTCTGGCGGTGGTTGGGCCACGCCTTTGGGCCTTGCGCGGCAGGTCTGCGGCCGCGTGAGCCTATCGGCCCGCTGTGCAAGGCGGGCCGATAGATGTGTCGTTTAGTTCTTGATCAATCCGGTGAGGCGCAGCAAGGCGCGCATCTTCACACTTTCTGCATCCAGCATTTTTTGATGCGCCGTATGATCAGAGCCGACTGACTCAACGCCCACAACCTCAAGTCGCTTGATGATATCGGGCTCCTTGGCAATTTCGGCAATGACGTCGTTGAGCACCTTGATCACATTGGCAGGTGTCTCCGCGCGCCCATAAAGGCCGATGCGAGGCGCATAGTCATAATCGGGGATCAGTTCGGCAAGCGACGGCAATTGCGGTGCGAGGCTGGAGCGCACCCCACTATTGTTCGCGATGAGCTTGACCTGCTTGCCTTCCGCCGCGCCGCTCAGTGCAGGATAGGCAGAGAACAATGCATCAATATGGCCGCCCAAAAGCGCGGGCACAGCCTCACCCGTGCCTTTGAACGGCACATGGGTCATATCGAGCTTCAATGCATTGGCAAGTGCCACAGCCGACAGGTGATGCATGCTGCCCACACCCGCAGATCCATAATTCAGCACGCCTGGCTTGGAACGTACATGATTGATGAATTCCTGCAGATTATTGGCGGGCACTTTGGGGTTGAGTGCCAAAAACATCGGCGCAACGGCAAGGATGCCAATCGGCTTCAGATCTTTTTGCTGATAGGGGTTCTCAGGATAGAGGTTCGGATTGACCGAATAGACTGCGCCATCGGTCACCACAAAAGAATAGCCATTGGCGGGGGCGTTCAGCATGGCCTGAATGGCAACAGTGCCATTCGCGCCAGCGCGATTTTCAACCACAACCGACTGGCCCAGTTTTTCTTCCATGCGTCGCCCGAAGATGCGCGCGACCAGATCAGGCAGCCCGCCGGGCGGGTTGGTGATGATCAGGCGGATCGGCTGGTTGGGGTAGTTTTGCGCGTCTGCGGTGACTGGGCCAAGGAGGCCAAGTCCGAGCACGGCACCAAAGAGGATGCGCAACGTCTTCATCAAAGTTCCTCCGCTGTTTTCCTTCCGCGCAATGACAGAATTGTTGAGCTTAGGCAAGCCATGAGACATGAAGGTAACAAAGCTGTCATGCATTGCCGTTTGTTTCAGATGTAAGGTTTGCTACATCTACCGCTGAATGATGGGAGGAGGCGTCAATTTCCAACGAGCATGAGGCGCATCGACTGGTCCGGTCACTCAGTCTGACCCATGCCGTACTTTACGGGCTGGGCGTTACGATTGGTGCCGGGATCTATGTTCTCGTGGGGTTGGCGGCAGGGCGAAGCGGGATGCATGCGCCGCTCGCCTTTCTGTTGGCAGCAGCTCTTCTCGTCTTCAGTGCCATGAGTTTTGCAGAGCTTGCCACGCGTATGCCTGTTGCAGCTAGCGAGGCTGCTTATGTGGAGGCAGGCTTTCGCCGTAACTGGCTGACTTTGTCAGTCGGTCTTCTGGTCGCAGCCACAGCCGCCGTCTCTGCCGCCGCGATCAGTGCGGGCAGTGCAGGCTATATAGGCGTGTTCGTGCCGCTTCCGAACAAGATGATCGTTGCAATCTTGATTTTGCTCATGGGCGCCATTGCCTGTCTTGCGACAGTGC
>JACCED010834133.1_pt1 | contig 32634 bp, 30 predicted proteins | sample 7455021 | NCBI WGS metagenome assembly JACCED01 (sample SAMN15323456, study PRJNA562643) | freshwater metagenome | isolation source: river surface water | place: USA:Blue River Watershed | collected 2017-08-19 | reverse complement strand
CTGGGGCTCAACCCCCATGAACTGAGTTCGGAAAAGCAGCGGCTGCATGCGCTGCAACTGGCCGATCCGGCGGCCCGGCAATTCCTCTCGGAGGCGAGCTACCAGAAGGTCGAGCGCCGCGCGGCCGAACTGAAGACCCGAGTGACGCCGGAGGTGCCGGTCGAGATCCAGGCCGATCTGCGTCCGTATCAGAAGGAGGGATTCCACTTCCTGGCCTACCTGAGCACGAACCGCTTCGGCGGCATCTTGGCCGATGACATGGGCTTGGGCAAAACCCTGCAGACCCTCACCTGGATCGCCTGGCTGCGAGGCCAATATGCCAAACCCGCCCCGATCCTGGTGGTGTGCCCGAAGTCGGTGGCCGACAACTGGCGCTCCGAAACGGCCCGGTTCCTGCCGGGCGTCCGACCCCGCGTCTGGAGCAGCGACGACATGAAATCGCTGCCCACGCAAACCGGTTCGGCCGACCTGCACATCATCAACTACAACCAACTCCGTTCCGTCGGCGAAAAACTCCGCACCGAGTTCCTCGCGGTCATCCTCGACGAAGGCCAGTACATCAAGAATCCCGGTTCGGTCACCGCCCTCATCGCCACGCGCATCGAGGCCAAGAACCGGGTGCTGCTCAGCGGCACCCCCATCGAGAACAAGCTGATGGACCTGTGGAGTCTGATGGCCTTCGCCATGCCGGGCATCCTGGGCAATCGGGCCGACTTCCAGAAACTCTTCGACGCCAAGGAAGACCCGCTCTGCCGACGCCGCCTCGCCGCCCGGGTCCGACCGTTCCTGCTGCGGCGCACCAAGATGCAGGTGGCCAAGGACCTGCCCGAGCGCATCGAAGAAGACCTGCTCTGCGAACTCGAGGGCGAGCAGAAGACCCTCTACAAGGCCGAGCTCAAGCGCGCGCAACAAATGCTCCTGGGCATCAGCACGGCTTCGCAGCTCAACAAGAACCGCTTCAACCTGCTGACCTCCCTGCTCCGCCTGCGGCAAATCTGCTGTCACCCGAAATTGGTGAAGGAGGACTCCAAGGCCGAAAGCACCAAGGTGGAGGCCCTGATCGAGACGCTGGACCCCATCATGGAAGAGGGCGGCAAGGTCATCGTGTTCTCCCAGTTCGTGGAGATGCTGGGCCTGCTCAAGAAGGCCATCGCTGAACGCAATTGGCCCACCTATTACCTCGCCGGCGACACCGAAAACCGCGGGGAACTGGTGCAGCAATTCCAGGAGCACACCGGCGAGGCGGTGTTCCTCATCTCCCTCAAGGCCGGTGGCTTCGGATTGAATCTGACGGCCGCCAGCTACGTGGTGCTCTTCGACCCCTGGTGGAATCCCGCCGTGGAAAATCAGGCGATCGACCGGGCCCACCGCATCGGCCAGCGGCAAACGGTCATCGCCTACCGGTTGCTCATCAAGGACAGCGTCGAGGAAAAGATCCGCGCGCTGCAGAAGTCCAAGAGCCAACTGGCCGAGGATGTGTTGGGCGAAGACAAGTTCGCCCAGTCGCTCACGCTCGACGACCTGCGGTACCTGTTCGAAGGCTGAGTGGGCGGCGGCCCCGCTGGGCGGACATCCCCGGTAGGGATCGAGTCCTCTCGGTCTCGGTCAGTCACCCTCGAAGGGGCGACCCCTTCGGGCACCCCTCGTTCACCGCTGGGTCACCAATACCGCGGCACCGACGGATCGACCTCGCGGCTCCAGCGGTCGATGCCGCCGGTGAGGTTCACCAGGCCGGTGAACCCGTGCTCCTCCAGGAATGCGATGGCGTGGGCGCTACGGACCCCGTGATGGCAATACACCACCGTGCCCTCGCCTCCGGAACGCCAGTCGTCCAACTCCTCCCAGCGCGCCTCCAACTGCGACAGCGGCAAGAGGCGCGAACCCGGCAACGCACAGTGAGCGTGTTCCTCCGGTTCGCGCACATCGAGCAATCGAGCCGGGCCCGTCTGGTCGAATCGGGCTTTCAACTCCTTCGGGGTGATCGAGGTCATATCGAAGTGGCGATCGGACGCATCGTGGCCACCCACGACCGCGACCGCGACCGCTCAAGACTCAGGATTGGAGCGCGGCCAGATAGCGTTCGGCCTCGATCGCCGCTGAACAGCCCAGACCGGCTGCGGTGATCGCCTGACGATACACCGAATCGACGCAATCACCGGCCACGAACACGCCCGGCACCTGCGTCCGCACCGTGCCATCGGTCTTGAAATACCCGTTGTCGTGCAGGTCGAGGATTCCCTTGAAGAGAGCCGTGTTGGGCATGTGACCGATGGCCACGAACACCCCGGTGCACGGCAGGTGCGACTCGGCCCCGGTCTTCAGATTCTTGAGCTTCACGCCCGTGACCTTGTCGGCGGCCAGATCGGTCACCTCGGTCACCACGCTGTCCCAGACGGGCTCGATCTTGGGATTGGCCAACGTGCGCTCGGCCATGATCTTCGAGGCGCGCAAGGTGTCGCGGCGATGGATCAGGTACACCTTCGAGGCGAACCGGGTCAGGTAATTGGCCTCTTCGCAGGCGGAGTCGCCACCGCCCACCACCACCACCGGTTGGTTGCGGAACATGGGCAAAGCCCCGTCGCACGTGGCGCAGTAGGTCACGCCCTTCTTTTCGAGCTCGTGCTCACCCGGGACATCGAGGTGCTTGTGGCCGGCGCCGCTGGCGATGATCAGGGTGCGGGTCTGCACCGGCTCTCCATCGACGACCAACTCGGTCATGCCATTGCCGAACTTCACCGATTCCACGGTCGCGAACTTCACCTGGGCCCCGAACTTTTCGGCCTGGGCCTGCATGCGGGTCATCAACTCGTAGCCATCGACGCCCTCGGGAAACCCGGGGAAATTCTCCACGATGCTCGTGGTGGTCAGGAGTCCACCGGGCATGGTGCCCGTGAGGACCAGCGGCTTCAGATTCGCGCGAGCCGTGTAGATGGCGGCGGTCAGACCGGCGCATCCGGTCCCGATGATGACGACGTTTTCCATGTTCTGCCGACCACCCTAGCCCGAAAGCCCCGCCCGGCCAAACCGCAAATCCAAGCCGGGCCACCGGCACGAAAGCGACTCCTCCTTTTATGAGCCACCCTGTGAGCGCAGGCCCGTGTCCGCTGCCCCACCCTCACTTGCCTCCAGCCGTGCGGGTGAAGGCGCGGATGTTCTGCACTTTGGCCTGCTTGGCGAAGTCCATGACCTTCACCACGTCGCCCCAGTTGGCGTTCTCGTCGGCCCTCAACACCACCTTGATCTGGGGATCGCCAGACACGGCATCCTTCAACTCGTTGAGCAACTTGTCCGATGTCACCGCTCGCGGACCCACGTAGAACTGCGGCGCGGCCGCGGCGATGGTCACCACCATGGGCGGCTTCTCGGCGCTGGCGCCCGCCTTGGGAGCCTCACGGGTCTCGGGCAGGGTCAGGGCCACCGAGGGCGTGTTCTTGAAGCGCGTGGTCACCATCAGGAAGACCAGCAACACCACCAGCACGTCGATCAACGAGATGATGACGATGGCCGGGGCCGCCTTGCGCCGTCGGGTCAAGAACTTCATGGACGCACCCCTTCGGCACCGCCACCTGCGGGACCAACCGCCGCACCGGATGCGCGCTCCCGCAGGTAGTGGCGGCGCATCAGGGCATCGCACACGCCTTCCAACTCGAGCCCCAGCAACTCCACCCGTTTGTTGAACATACTCCAGGCCGCCAACGTGGGCATGGCCACCAGCAGGCCGAGGACCGTTTTGTAGAGGGCCACCGACATGCCCTTGGCGATGAACGCGTTGTCGGCCTGCAGGTTGGAGCCGAAGTCGCCCAAGAGCGGGATGATGCCGTAAATGGTTCCGACCAAGCCCAGGAGCGGCGCGATGCCGACGATGATCTCCAGGATCACGAGGCCCCGCTCGAGGCCGGCGATCTCCTGACGGGCGCGCACCTCGAGGGCGGCCACATTGTCCGACTTGGGCCAGGGCAGATGATCCAAGACCGAGAGGATCAGGCGGGCCATGGGCGAGGGCCGGGCCTGACAGGCTCCGCGCAGGCGGGACACGTCGCCGTCGGCGAGCGCATCCATCAACGGACGCGGCAGGACGCGGTCGCGCCGCAACGACCAGGCGCGTTCGAGCACCACGGTCAACGCCGTCACCGAAAGTCCGAGCAGAAGCCACACGAACGGGCCGCCATCCAACAATGATCGCATGAGAAATTTGAGGGTATCGCCCCGGCTGCGGGGTGTCAGTAGTAGTGGAAAGTGAAGGTGATCTCGCGGGGGTCCAAGGCCTGGGCCTTGAGCACGCTGGGCCATCGGCCGAAGGGTGAGGCCCCCATGACCGCCGCTTCGCAGGTGAAACTGAGGGTTTCACCGACGGTCGATTCGGCGGTGGTCATCTGCGAAATGGAGCCGTCGCCGTGCAGACGGAACTTGAGCACCACCTTGCCGGTGCGCTCCAAGGCGTAGTGCCGTTCTTCCAACAGGGCCCACCACCGCTCCTGCACGGCGGCGATCATCCGCAGATCGTATTCGCCAAAGGGCGTGCTCTTGACGTCGAACGAGGGCGAGATGCTGAAGCGACTCGAGCCCCCCTGCTGGAGCATCTTCTCTCCGCGAATGATGCCCTTCTGCTCCATCGCCTGGGCCAGTCGCTTGATGGGCTTGCGCCTCGGAGCCCCAGATTCCTGGGCCTCCACGGCCTTGCGCTCCTCCTGAGGCTGTTCGGACTGCGCCTTGGGCTCCACCTTGGCCAACTGGGTCTCGCCGGGATCGCGGACTCCGCCCAAGGGTCGGGGCGTCTGAGCCTCTTTCTTCTCTTGGCGGACGGACGTCTCGGGCGTGGCCGGAACCTCTTCGACCTTCGGCTGGGCCTGGGGCGGCTTCGGCGACGGTTTGGCCGTGTCGAAGGTCTTGGGCGTGGTCTTCTGCACGCCCGTGATCTCCGGATCCTTGAGCGCCTTCTGGGAGGGAACCGGTTGTCCCGAGACCGCGTTGGCCGCGGAATAGAATTTGGGGTCTTTCGGGGGATCTTTCACCGCCAACGCCGGATCGACCTCGATGAAGGTCAGGGGCACTTCCTGCCAGGCAGGATCTTGCGCGGGATCGGCCGGACGCACGGCAACGGGCGCGGTGGGTTGCACGAGGCTCTTCACCCAGTCCGGGGCCTGCTCGGGGGCCTTGCGCACCCAGATCGACGCACCGGTCCACAGCACCAGGATCAACAGATGCAGCGCCACGGCCACCACCGCCGCCCACGCCAGCGGGCGGAGATCCGGCCGTCGCCAGGGAGCTGTGCCTGCCAAGTCCATTCTCGTGCGCGCCCAACTTGGCGCACGGTCGGCTCAGCGGCAACGGGAAGTTCCATCGAGACCCCGTCGTTGGAGGCTCCGGTTGAAGGCTCCAGAGTTGCCCCTCACCCGGAGACCAGGCGCACTCCGCGCCATGCCATCGCAGCGCCATCGCGGCCCAAGCTGCTGCCGATGACTCAGCCTCCGGGATCGATCGGGGTCGGCCCACGGCCCTGCGCCAGGACACGGAACGAGCGCCCGAAATGCTCGGGATGGGTCAGGGTCTGGAAGGCCCGCACCCGCGCCGGAGTCCACTCGGGGAACCGCGCCCGAGGGCGTTGGGTCGCCTCCAAAATCCGCATCAGGAATCGGGACTGCCGCTCCCGATGCCAGGTCACCAATCCATGCCGCTCTCCGGCCTCGGCCACCGCACTGAAATCCACATGCGAGGTCAGATCCACCTCCCCGGGCTGTTGCAATGGGTCGTCCAACAACCGATGCCGATGGTAGGCCCGCAGGGTTCCGTGGGCCCGAGTGGGCGCCAGAAACTCCTCGGCGCTGTCCAGACCGTAGTCGAACGTGAGCAGGCACCCCTGCTGCAAGACCTGCGCAGCGCGCTCCCACCACGCCACCGCGCCCGGGCTTCGCTCGCGACAGAAACCATCGGGAAGCACCGCCTGGAGCGCTTCGGGCAGTTCCCAGTCGGTCGGCGAGGGGGTTCCGAGCGGAACCCATTCCCAGCGCCCGGCCCGCCAGCAGACCCCCTGCTCGATCCAGCGGCGCTGGGCCGCACTCCACCGCCAGCGTTCCAGGGGAACCGCATCCAGGAGCTCATTGGAGAGGATCACTCCCCTCACCTGATCGGGCATCGTCTCGGACCAGCCGACGCGATCGCCGAAGCGTTCCAGTCGCGCACGCTGCCACTCCCTTCGAACCGCGCTCGGCTCGATGATGCGGTACCGGAATCGATCGGCACCCTCGCCCCAGGCCTCCGTCAGGGCCGAGAGGATGTCGGCCGCCCAACGGCCATCGTGGGCTCCGACTTCGACGATTTCGATCGGATCGGCACTCCCCGAGCCACCTGCACCGACCGCATGACCGATCCAGAACGCCACCAACTCCCCGAAGAGCGGACCCACCGAAACACTGGTGGCGAAGTCTCCCCCACGCCCCACCACGGCTGCGGTGCGCTCGTAGTACCCCAAACCGGGTTCGTAGAGGGCCATCTCCATGAATCGGGCGAACGACAGGGCTCCTCCCTGGGCCTCAGCAACGCTGCGGAGGCGGTCCTCCAAGGCCGGCGAAGGCGAACTCTCGGGCGCACTCATGATCGGGCCGGTTCCAGGTCGATGCTCCACAGGCGACGCCCCTCGCGATTGAAGTGCGCAACGGTGGCCACACCGGATTCAGGGGCGATGCGGACCGACCCGAAGAACTGCTGGTCGCTCCAGGGGCCGGAGACCGCATCCCCTGGTTTCCTCGAGGAAAACCGGACCTGGGGCCCGAAGGTGTCGTCGAGGGTCCCCGGACCGAACGTGCCGGCGTGGAGCGGGCCGCTGACAAACTCCCAGAATCCGTCGAACTCGGTGAACTGCGCCCGGGCCGGGTCGTAGAAATGCGACGCGCAATAATGCACATCGGCCGTCAGCCAGACGACATTGCGCACCCGATGGTCTCTCAGATGGCGCAGCAGCGACGCCACCTCCAATTCGCGACCCAGAGGGATGCCGTCTCCATTGGCCCCGTTCTCGAAGGCATCGGCCCCGTCGCGGACCAACAGGCCCAGGGGCATATCGGAACACACGAATTTCCAGGTCGCCGTGCTGGCCACCAGCGACTCCTTCAACCAGGCCAGTTGGGTGCGCCCCAGGTAATCGGTCTCGGGCCCCGAAACGGGTTGTCGGTTGGGGCCGTTGGGCCCGCGATACGAACGCAGGTCGAGGAAGAACAACTCGCACTGGGGCCCGCGCCGGATGCGCCGATAAACCTGCCGCGCCGGGTGGTTCCGGATCGGCAGGGACTCGAAGAAGGCCTGTCGAGAACGGGCCGCCAACAGGTTCACGTCGCGCACCCGATAGCCGGCCGACACCGGCAACAATTCCCCGGGATACCAGTTGTTCAGCACCTCGTGATCATCCCATTGGGCGAACATCGGGACACGGGCATTGAATCGCCGGACATGGGCATCGAGCAGGTTGTAGCGGTAGTTGCCCCGGAACTCGGTCAGACTCTCGGCCACCTTCGATTTCTCCTCGGTGACGCGATTCTTCCAGAGGGTGCCATCGGGAAGCCGCATCTCGGCGGGCAACGCGTTGTCGGCATAGATGGTGTCTCCGCTGTGGACGAAGAACTGGGGCTCCTGGGCGAGCATCGATCCGTAGGTGAGCATCCCGCCGCGGCTCTCATCGATGCCATAGCCCTGGCCGCAGGTGTCTCCGGACCAGACGAAATGGACCTCCGAGGGCCGTTCCCGGCGTGTGGCAGCCGTGACCAGGGATCCGATCTCCCAATCCCCGGCCACGCCCTGCCGGTCTTCGAAGCCGACGCGGTAGAAGATCCTCCGTCCGGGCGGCAAGTCCTGCAGCAGGAGCTTGGCGGTGAAATCTCCTTCCGGACCGGCCACCGGCCCGACTCGACGTCGCCGAGTTCCGAACCCCTCGTCTTCGGACCACTCCACCACCATCCGGGCCGTCTGGTCGCAGCGGCTCCACACGACGGCCGACGAGGCCTCCACATCACCGCTGGCCACCCCATGGGTCACCCTCGGCCTCGAACCGATCGTCACCGAGGGGACCGAAGCGACCGCCGGAAGCGCCCATCGCCCGCCCATCGAGGCCAGAGCCAGGCTGAACTGCCGCCGCGAAAGCGTTGCCATGGGCCCATTGGAAGCCAGCGCCACGCGGGGAGCAAGAGCCGGGCGACCACCCAGACCGTACACCACCCGGAATCGCAGGCTCGGCCCCGTGGAACGTCACCCAACGGTGCGTTGACCTCGACGGATCCGGTTCATACCGTCACTGCGCACTATGCACGTTCTTGTTTGCGACCCCATCTCTCCGCGCGGCATTGCGTATTTCCAGGCCCGTCCCGAATTCAAGGTGACCGTCCTGTCCAAACGGCTCTCCGAGGCGGAGTTGCTGCCCTTGCTCGGGGATGTGGAAGCCATCGTCGTCCGCAGCGAGACCAAGGTCACCAAGGCCGTGCTCGAAGCCGCTCCGAAGCTCCGCGTGGTGGGCCGCGCCGGCGTGGGTGTCGACAACGTCGATGTGGCTGCCGCCACCCAGCGGGGCGTGGTCGTGATGAACACGCCGGCCGGCAACACGGTCACCACGGCCGAGTTGACCTTCTTCATGCTGGGCGCGCTGGCCCGCAAGATCCCCGCCGCCCACGCCACCATGGCCGCGGGCAAGTGGGACCGGAAGGCCTTCCAGGGCACCGAGATCCAGGGCAAGACACTGGGCGTGCTGGGCATGGGGCGCATCGGTTCCGAGGTCGCCAAGCGCGCCCTCGCCTTCGGCATGCGGGTCTTGGCCTACGATCCGTTCCTCACCGAGGTCCGTGCCCGTCAACTGGGAGTCGAATTGGTCGCCGACACCGACGCCATCTACCGCTCCTCCGATTTCATCACCGTGCACATGCCGGTCACGCCCGACACCCGGGGCATGATCAACTCCGAGTCCATCGCCAAGATGAAGCCCGGGGTGCGGATCGTGAACTGCGCCCGCGGCGAGATCGTCAACGAGCCCGACCTGATCGCCGGATTGGAGTCCGGCAAGGTCGCCGGTGCGGCCTTGGATGTGTTCGCCTCCGAACCGCTGGCGGCCGACCACAAGTTCCGCACGCTGCCCAACGTGGTGCTCACCCCGCACCTCGGAGCGAGCACCGAAGAGGCCCAGGAGAAGTGCGGCCTCGAAGTCGCCGAGATCATCAGCGCCTTCCTGCTCACCGGCGAGGTCCGCAACGCGGTCAATCTGCCGGGCGTCGATGCCAAGGCCTTCGAGCAGGTCCAGCCGTATGTGGCCCTGGGCGAGAAGCTCGGCAGCCTGCTCAGCCAATTGGCGCCTCCGGGTGTCGATCGGCTCTATGTGACCTTCGGAGGCAAGGCCCAGGATCTTCCGGCGACCGACCCCGTCACCCGGGCCATCCTCAAGGGATACCTGAGCGCCAGCGGCAACGGTCCGAAGGACATCAACAACATCAACGTGCGCTCCATCGCCTCCAATCTCGGACTGACGGTGGAAGAGAAGAAGTCCGACGAACCGGTCACCTTCAACGAGTGGCTGCACGTCCAACTCTTCCACGGCAACACCAAGGTGGGCAGCGCCGGCGGCACGTTCTTCGGATCGTCACAGAATCCCCGCATCGTCAGGGTCTCCAGCACGCCGGTCGAGATCCCCACCTCGGGCACCATGCTGCTGCTCAACAATCAGGACCGCCCCGGCATGGTGGGCAAGCTCGGCAGCATCCTCGCCGACCACAACGTCAACATCGCCAGCATGAGCCTCGGCCGCGAAACCGAAGGCGGTCTGGCGCTCACGGTCCTGGTGCTCGACAGCCGGCCGCCCAAGGCCTGCCTCGATCAATTGGCGGCCGACCATTCGATCTCGAATGTCCGCGTGGTGACGCTCTGATCGGGCACAGCCGACTCGGGGGGCCTCCCCCCTTCCCACGAGGGTGCGCTCCGGAACCCCTTTCCGGTCCGGAGCGCTTTCCCCGGGCGGGACTGATCGGGTATTTCAGCCCACGAATCCCGGGCGGTAGGTCGTCTTCACATACTGATTGGCCGCGGGGAGATTGCGCACAGTGAGCGCCTTGGAGTCGCACTCCAGGCGTTGACCGGTACGGATCGCCAGATTGCCCAGCAGCAGCGTCTCGGTGACCGGGCCCGCCACATCGAAGGCCGAACGGGCCCGAGGCCCGCCTTTGCAGGCCCGGATCCACTCCTGATAGTGGGCCCCCTCGGAATCGGGGTATTTCTCGAAGCACTCCGCGATCGACTTGAGGTCGGCGGCGGTCCGCCCCGAACGGAGTTTGCCACCCCCGGGAAGGCTTTCGTAGCTGGTGAGCAGGGTGTCCTCGGTGCCCACCATCAAGACACCGTTGCCGTCATAGCGCTGTCCCGGAAAGAGGTGGGAGGGAGGCAGAGCCCCGCCATCATACCAGTGGAACCGCAGCGCCGCCTGACCGCGCCGGGCCGGGATGTCCCAGATCACATGGGATCGCACCGGGCCCGTCTCGTCGTTGGCCCCCTCGGCCGTGGCTTCCACCGCACTCGGCCCCGAGAGGTCCATCGCCAGCGTGGGCACATTGAGAAGATGGCACCCCATGTCGCCCACGGCCCCCGTGCCGAAATCCCACCACCCGCGCCACTTGAAGTGACCCCAGGCCGGATGGTAGGGCCGTTGCGGAGCCGTCCCGAGCCACAGGTCCCACGACAGGTCTTGGGGAACGGCCGGGCGATCGGTGGGGCGCTGCACGCCCTGCGGCCACCAGGGGCCCGGACGATCGGTCCAGCAGTGGATCTCCCGCACCGAGCCGAGCACGCCGCCCTTCACCCACTCGGCGTCCCGCCGGACCGCCGCCCGCGACATCCCCTGGTTGCCCATCTGGGTGGCCACACCGGCAGCCCGCGCGGCCCGGGTCAACTCGCGGGCCTCCCAGATCGTGTGGGTCAGCGGCTTCTGGCAATACACATGCCAACCCTGCCGCACGGCCCTCATCGACGGCGGAAAATGGGTGTGATCGGGCGTGGAGACGGTCACCGCGTCGATCTGATTGCCCAATTGATCGAACATCGCACGCCAATCGGCGAAACGACGGGCCGAGGTAAAAGTCTTGCCCGCCTGGGCCAGACGCCCCGCATCCACATCGCACAACCCCACCACCTCTTCGGTGGCGCCAGCCTGGGTGACATCGGTCCATCCCTTCCCGCCGACACCGACGGCGGCGATGCGGAGTTTCGCATTGGCTCCGAGCACGCGGCGACGGCTCACATAGGGCGCCTGGCATCCGGCCAGATAGGCGCCTCCGGCGAGAACGAGGGAATCCCTGAGGAATTGACGACGGGACGGGGAATTCATGGGCCAACGGTGTTCCCGCGAGCGGGCCATCGGCAAGTCGGATTCATCGGGTGCTTGGCACGATCGGGGTTCCCCGCCGGTTTCCGGCCCGGTTTCCGGGTTTCCGGGGTTGGCGGCCCGGGCCGAAACGGGCAGGCTATGGCCCGTTTTCCAAGTCATCCGATGGCCACTCTTGTCGCACCCCGCCCCGCATCCTGGCGCCGCCACCTGCAGACCGCAGGGCCGCTGCTCGGCCTGATCTTCGTCCTCGGGTTGCTGGCGCTGAGCGAGGAGGCCCGACCCACCCTCTTCACCGGTCGCAATGCGGCCATCATCCTCACCCAGACCGTGATCGTGGCCCTCGGAGCCGTCGGCATGACCATGATCATCGTCAGCGGCGGCATCGATCTGAGTGTCGGGGCCGCGGTGGCCTTCAGTTCGGTGGTCGGGGCCAAACTGCTGACGGCCGGGCACAACTCCTGGGTGGCGGCGGCCGCGGTGGTGGGGACCGGAGCGCTCATCGGCGCGGCCAACGGCGGGTTGATCGCCGGACTGCGCCTCTCCCCGTTCATCATCACGCTGGGCATGATGGGCGTGGTGCGCGGAGGGGCCAAATGGATCAGCGGCAAGCAGGCGGTCTACAACCCCGACGGCAGCGGCCTCAATGCCCTGATGGAACGCACCAACCCCCAGGGCTTCCTCCCGCTGCCCCCCGGCGTCTGGATCACCCTGGGCCTGGCCGTGGTCGCCAGCTTCATCATGCGGCGCAGCGTGTTCGGACGTCATGTGTATGCCATCGGCTCGAGCGAACCGGCCGCGCGGCTGTGCGGCGTCCGGGTTCAACGGACCAAGCTCTGGCTGTACACGCTGGCCGGAGCGTTCTTCGGCCTGGCGGGATTGATGCAGCAATCACGCCTCACCCAGGGCGACCCCACCGTGGCCGTGGGCTTGGAATTGGACATCATCGCGGCCGTCGTCATCGGTGGAGCCAGCCTCAATGGCGGCATCGGCGGCATCGGCGGATCCCTCATGGGCGCCCTGCTCATGGCGGTTTTGCGCAACGGCACCAATCAACTCGGATGGGATTCCTACATCCAGGAGATCATCATCGGTGCGGTCATCGTCATGGCCGTGGGCCTCGACAAGTGGCGCCAGGGCCGCACGCACTGAGACTCTGACCAATCCGTTCAGATCGTTCCGGCCCGACCCAGCCCGGCAAGTCGACGGGCCTTGTCCAGACACGGGCCCTTACACCGGACTTGTCGGATCACCCGACTCCGGAGGAAGCTCAGGCATTCACCCCGTGAGGATTCCCGTTTCCACTCTGGCGTCGCGCCGTGCTTTCACGCTCATCGAGCTGCTGGTGGTGATCGCCATCATCGCGATCCTCGCCGGGATGCTCCTTCCGGCCCTGGCGGGCGCCAAGCGGAAGGCCCAGACCGCCCAATGCCTGGGCCAACACAAGCAGACCAGCCTCGCCCTGCTTCTCTACGCCGAGGACAACCAGGACCGCGTGCCCCCGAACAACTCGACGGCCGATTACAACCCGACCAAGGCTTGGACCTTGGGAACCCTGCGGTGGGACCGGGATGTCCCCGACAACACCAACCAGGCCTACCTGATGCAGGGGCATCTCGGGCGCTATCTCCAGACCGCAGCACTGTGGCGTTGCCCGGCCGACACGTCGCGTTCCACCCACAACCGGCGATCGATCCCGCGGGTCCGGAGCGTTTCGCTCAATGCCTGGGTCAACGGAACGGCTCCCGAATCGCTCTGGGCGATGACCGGTTTCCGTCCGGCCCGTCGGATCTCCGACATGACCGCGCCCGCTCCGTCCATGACCTTCCTGTTCATCGATGAGCGTCCCGACAGCCTCAACAACTCGATGTTTCTGACGCATCCCGGCGAAGGCCCCGACGACACCGCCCTCTCCAACTGGCCCTCCAATCTCCACTCCGGAGCCTCCGTGCTGGATTACGCCGACGGACGGGCCGAAGGCCACCGCTGGACCGATCGTCGCACCACGCCCCCGATGGTCGCCAAACAGGCGCTGCCCTCGGATCTGGGGCAGAACTCCCCCGGCAACGCCGACGTGCTGTGGCTGCGGGAGCGGACGGCATGGCGCCAGTAAACACTTCGGTTTTCGGCGCTTCTCGGCTTGAATGGCGCCGACATGGACAAGCGGTTCTACATCACCACGGCGATCGATTATGTGAACGGCGCCCCCCACTTGGGACACGCCTATGAGAAGGTCGTCGCCGATGTCATCGCCCGGGCCCGACGGAGTCTGGGCCAATCGGTGTTCTTCCTGACCGGTCTCGACGAGCACGGCCAGAAGGTCCAGCAGGCGGCCCAGGAACTGGGGCAATCACCCCAGGCCTATTGTGATGGGCTCGCCGTCCAGTGGGGTTCCTTCGTCCAGGCGCTCGGCCTGAGCCACGACGACTTCGTGCGCACCACCGATGCCCGTCACCAGCGGATCGTCACCGCGCTGCTCAATCGCCTCCACGCCACCGGGCACTTCTACAAGTCGGCCTATCGGGGATTCTACTCGGTCAAGGAAGAGACCTTCCTCACCGAGAAGGACCGCAATCCCGATGGTTCCTGGGATCCCCAATGGGGCGTCGTCCAGGAGCTCGTCGAAGAGAACTGGTACTTCAAGCTGGGTGAGCATCAGGCCTGGTTGGTGGACCATATCGAGAAGCACCCCGAGTTCGTCCAACCGGCCAATCGGCGCAACGAGGTGCTGGGTTTCCTGCGCTCCCAGAAGCTCGAGGACCTGTGCATTTCACGCCCCTCCTCGCGACTCTCGTGGGGCATCCCCCTGCCCTTCGACCCGGGCTATGTGACCTACGTCTGGTTCGATGCGCTGGTGAATTATTTTTCCATCCCCGCCGCTCTGGGCGATCCGGCAGCCCTCGCCCCGCTCGGCTCCTCCGCACCGACCGAACCCAACGTCTCGGGCCTGTCGGCGTGGCCGGCCGACATCCATCTCATCGGCAAAGACATCCTCAAGTTCCACGCCGTGTACTGGCCGATCATGCTCCACGCGCTCGGAGCCCCGTTGCCCAAGACCATCCTGACCCACGGATGGTGGCAGAAAGACGGCGCGAAGCTGAGCAAGAGCACGGGCAACGTGGTCGATCCGCTGGCCATCATCGCCGAATGGGGGCTCGACGCCTTCCGGTATTACGTGGTGCGCGAACTGGGCATCGGCCCCGACGGCAACTGGACCGACGAAGGCTTCCGCGTCCGCTACAACTCCGAGTTGGCCAACGGCCTGGGCAACCTGCTCAACCGGGCGGTCAACATGCTCAACAAATACCGGGCCGGGGTGGTTCCGGCCCCCTCCGACACCCTGGCGCCCGAAGCCGCGGCGGCCGTCGAGAAGACCCGCGCCTGCTATCTGGCCAACGACCCTCAGGGCGCGCTGATCGCAGCCTGGGAACTGGTCAACCGGGCCAATTTGTTCGTCGAAGAGACCAAGCCCTTCCACTTGGCCAAAGATCCCGCGCAGGCCGACCGACTGGATTCGGTGCTCTACAATCTCATCGAATCCTGCCGGATCTTGGCGGTGCTGGTCCAACCGGTGATGCCCGCCACCGCCGACAAGATCTTCGCCCAACTCAAGGTGTGTGGAGAGGCTTCCGATTGGAAGCAATCCGCCTGGGGCGGTCTGGCCCAAGGGCATCAGGTGGGCGCTCCGATCCCGCTCTTCCCCCGCAAGGACCTGCCGGCGAAGTGACCGGCACCGGTCAGGGCACTTTGACCTTCGAGAGCAGGGTGCGCACGATGCTTTCGGCGGTCACCTCTTCGGCCTCGGCCTCGTAGGTCAGCAGAATGCGGTGACGCAGCACATCGGGAGCGATGCGCTTGACGTCATCGGGGGTCACGTGGTTGCGGCCCTCGATCAGGGCGCAGGCGCGCGCCGCGAGGGTGAGATTGATGGTCGCCCGGGGGCTGGCTCCGATCCGGACCAGCCGCTTGAGTTCCGGTGCCACGCCCGTGCCCGCGGCCGCCTCGCGGGTGGCCACCACCAGACGCACGATGTAATCGCGCACCAGCGCGTCCACGTGGATGGTGTTCACCAGCGCCTGATAGGCCGAGATCTCCTCGGGTTTGACCACCGAGTCGATCGTCAACTGCGGACGGGTGCTGGCCATGCGGTCGAGGATGATCAACTCCTCCTCGGCCGAGGGATAGCCCACCACCACCTTCAACATGAAGCGGTCCATCTGGGCTTCGGGCAGCGGATAGGTTCCTTCTTGCTCGATCGGGTTCTGGGTGGCCAGGACGAGGAAGGGCTCGGGCAACGGCCAGGTCTTGTCGCCGATCGTCACCTGCCGCTCCTGCATGGCCTCGAGCAGCGCCGACTGCACCTTGCTCGGGGCGCGGTTGATTTCGTCGGCCAGCACCAGATTGGCGAAAATGGGACCCTGCCGGGTCGAGTAGGTGCCCTGCAGCGGGTCGTAGATCAAGGTCCCGGTGATGTCGCCCGGCAGCAGGTCGGGGGTGAACTGGATGCGCGAGAACTGGCAGTCGGTGGCCCGGGCCAGAGCGCTCACGCTCGCCGTCTTGGCCAGACCCGGCAAACCCTCCAACAAGATGTGCCCACGGGCTACCAGCCCCACGAGGAGCCGATGCACCAACTCCTGCTGCCCCACGATCACCCGGGCCATCTCGGAACGCACGCGGCCCAGATGGTCACTGGCGGCCCGGTACGGTGCGAGGGATGAAGAATCGGGGGTGGCACTCATGGGAGATTCGATGGCGCTGCAGACAATCAATGAACCGGCCCTGAAGTCCAGCCTGTCACCCAACTTTCAGCCGAAGCATCCCCCGCTCCGGCTCAGTCGCTTCGAGAATGCTCTGGCCCTGAACGCCGGGGCCGGTTCCTATCTGTCCCCAAGCATGCAGTTCACCCGCTGGCTCATCCCGTTGACTCTGGCCGCCTCGGTCGCGGTCGGCGCCGAAACCCCGTCCATCGAAGGGGCCATGGCTTTGATGCGCAAGGGCGACCCGACCAATGCCATCGCCACCCTCGGAAGCCTGCTCAAAGACAAGCCCGACGAGGTGCGCGCCTGGCACCTTCGGGCCCAGATGCGCGGGTTGATCGGCGATGCCGACGGAGCCATCGCCGACTTCGGCGAAGCCATCCGGCGCGAGCCCAAGTCGCCCTACCTGGTGCAAGAACGGGGCATGCTTCATTTCCGACGCAATGACATCGACAAGGCCCTGATCGACTTCGACCGGGCCAACGAGCTGGAACCCCGGATGCGCCCGCAGAACTGGCAGCGCGGCATCGCGCTCTACTATGCCGGTCGCTTTGCCGACGGGCGCCGTCAGTTCGAATCGCACCAGACGGTGAACACCGACGATGTCGAAAACGCCGCCTGGCATTTCCTGTGCACGGCCCGCGAGAAGAATCTCGAGACCGCCCGTGCCCGGCTCATCCCGATCGAGGGCGACACGCGGGTGCCGATGCGCGAAGTCCACCGCCTCTTCGCCGGGACGGCCACGCCCGCCGATGTCATGAAGGCCGCGCAGGAGACCCCGGCCGAACCCCGTGGCCGACAGAAGCACCTGTTCTATGCCCGCTTGTATCTGGGCCTGTATTTCGAGGCGACCGGTGACAAGACCCGGGCCGCCGAACACATCCGCGCCGCCGCCGACATGGCGCCCCGCGACGACTACATGGGCGATGTCGCCCGTGTCCATGCACGCCGTTTGAAAGAATGAACCCTCCCCAGTCCGATTCGCCCGACTTCAACCCAGGTCCTCGTCGGGGGGCCGACCGACCGCCACGAGGCCCCCGGTTCCCCCAGCAGCGGGGACCGTTCCGGCCGCGTCAGGATGGCCCCCAGGGAGGCCCCCGCCCCACCGGACGCTTCCATGGACGCCCCGACGGACGCCCTGGCAGTCATCCCGACACTCGCTCCGAACAGCGAAGGCCCCAACCGCAAGGAGCCCCACAGCGGGGACCGGGCGGCCGACCGGAGTCCCGGCGCCCACTGCCCCGTCCCGAAGAAGCCGCCGACGAGCCCGGAGGCATCCCTCCGTCGCAGATGACTCCCCTGCAATTGGCGGCGCGCATCGTCAGCCGATCGTCGGTGGAGACGCCCGCCGACATGGTGCTGCGACAAACCCTCTTCCGCCGTCGCGGGCTTTCGCCCTCCGATGCCACGTGGGTGAGTCGGGCCGTTTTCAGCTATTTCCGATGGGAGCGGTGGCTCGCCAGTGATCGCCCGCTCGAGTCGCGCATCGAAGACGGACTCCGGCTCGCGGCCCGGTTCGCGGCCGAACCCAAGGCCTTCTCCGACGACGAATTGGTCCGGAACTCCGTGCCCGACTGGGCGACCGCGCACCTTCCGACCACGGCCGCTCTGGCGCGTGCCCTCCAACAGGAACCGACGCTCTGGATCCGGAGCCGGCCCGAATTCACCGAGGAAGTGTCCCAACGGCTTCGCGATCTGCACCCGGGCCCGTTCGCGGATTCCTTCCGGTATGCCGGCCGCGAAGACCTGTTCCTCGATCGGGGGTTCCAGGCGGGCCAGTTCGAGATCCAGGACATCGCCTCCCAGGCCGTGGGCCGCATCTGCGCCCCGCGGGCCGGCGAGGTCTGGTGGGATGCCTGTGCCGGCGAAGGTGGCAAGACCCTCCACCTTTCGGCGTTGATGGGAGGCAAGAGCCTCATCTGGGCCAGCGACCGGGCCGCCTGGCGACTGGATCGCCTGCGTCAGCGGGCCGGCCGCGCCAAGTGCTTCAACTACCGCGCCGTGCACTGGGATGGTTCCGAACATCCTCCCACCAAGACCCGCTTCGACGGCATCCTGCTCGATGCGCCCTGCTCCGGTCTGGGTACCTGGGGGCGCAATCCCCATTCCCGGTGGACCACCACGGTCCAAGACGTGGAGGAACTGGCCGCGATCCAACGGCAACTCATCATGAACGTGGCCGACTCGCTCAAGCCGGGCGGCCGCCTCATCTACGCGGTCTGCACGCTCAGCCATGCCGAGACCACCGGGGTCGCCGACTGGTTCACCCAGGAGCGCAGCGACTTCGACACGCTGGCGGTGGTCAACCCCTTCCAGCCCGACGAGCCTCCGGTCACCCAACTGCACCTCTGGCCTCAGGACACGGCCGGCAACGGCATGTTCGTCGCCGCCTGGAAGAAGCTCTGAGGTCCCGCGACCCCGTTCAGGACAAGGCTCGACAGGGACCACACTCCTCGCCTACACCGAAGGCACGGCTGTCGCGGAAAACCAGCCGGAGGGAATCCCGATCACGGCCCGAGGGTCGTTGGTGAAGGGTTCCTGCAAAACCGCATGACCCAAAGCCATTCATCCTTGGCGGACCAAGTCCGCACGTTGATTCGACTCTCCCCCGGGGAGGCGACCGCACCCGGTGTCGTTCAACCGCCCCCCGGCACCCTCGACTGGGAATCCGTCGCGCTGAGCCTCTTCGAACTCCAGTACGCCACCGTGCCCGCCTACCGCCTGCTGTGCGATGCCCGCGGGCGGCGCCCCGGCTCGGTGCGGTCTTGGCGGGAGATCCCCACGGTGCCCACCCAGGCCTTTCAGGAATTGGAATTCACGGCCCTGGCTCCGGAAGCCCGGATCCGGGTCTTCCACTCCTCGGGCACCACCGCCCAACGCCCCAGCCGCCACTACCATCACGCCGGATCGCTGGCGCTGTACGAAGATTCGCTGCGCCCCTGGTTCGCGGCGCACTTGCTGGCTCCCGGTGGTTTAGTTCCAACCGGTTGGCGCCCACGCTGCCTGGCGCTGACGCCACCGCCCGCCGATGCACCCCATTCGTCCCTGGTCCACATGCTCGAGGTCGTGATCCGCGACTTCGGGGGCAGCGGATCGGTCTTCACCGGCCACGTCGGCGACGACGGCGCCTGGGAACTCGGCCTCGACACCACCCTCGAGGCGCTCGAATCGGCCTGCGAGGCGGGCGCCCCGATCCTCGTCCTCGGAACGGCCTTCCTGTTCGTCCACCTGCTCGACGCGCTCTCCGCACGAGGGCGATCGTTCCGGCTGCCCGCCGGTTCCCGGGTCATGGAGACCGGAGGCTACAAGGGCCGCTCCCGTTCCCTGCCCCGGGCCGAATTGCACGCGGCCATCCGTGAGCGTCTGGGCGGACCCGATATCATCCCCGAGTACGGCATGAGCGAACTCTCATCGCAGGCCTACGAGTCGAACGGGCTCTTCCGATTCCCCCCGTGGGTGCGCATCCGGACCGTGCATCCCGAAACCGGGCTCGACACCGCCGAGGGCGAACCCGGCCTCCTGCGCATCCACGACCTGGCCAATGTCTGGTCGGTGGCCGCGCTCGAGACCGGCGATCTCGGCCGACGCCGCGGCGATGGCTTCGAACTGCTGGGCCGTGCGGCCGACGCCGAACCCCGGGGGTGCTCCCGGATGACCCTCTGACCCGGTCATGACCCTCCATCAATTGTTCCTGGCCGACCTCGGCCCCGATCTCGAGCTCACGCCGGAGACGCTGCGGCAGGCCAGCTTCGCCGTGCGGCGCAATCGCAACGAGTGGCTGCTGCGGCAGCGCACCCGGGCCGTGATCGAAATGATCGCCCACACGGCTGAACAGTGGCTCGAGCCGACCCACGGCTACCGCATGATCGCCCTGCGGGAGGCCCCGCGTGAAACCGGCTGGAGCCCGGCCACGCTGGCGCGCGGGCTCGACGCGTTCTTCGGTTCCATCACGGTCGAATCGCTCGAGGCGCTCGTCGCCCAGGACCTCGGAGACACCCGTCGGCTGGACGATTTCGGAGCCGGATCGGCCGAACACCGCACCGGGCGCACCTCCATGGCGGTCGGGCCCGAACTCCTCGTGCACCTCACGGCCGGCAACCTGCCCAATCCGGCGCTGTTCTCCATGATCCTCGGCCTGATCACCCGATCGGCCCAGATCGTGAAATGCCCCCGCGACGCCGCGCTGCTGCCGCGCCTCTTCGCCCACTCGCTGGCCGCGACCGAGTCCAAGCTCGGGGCCTGTCTGGAGCTGGTGTCCTGGAGCCACGACGATCGGAACGCCCGCGACCTCGAAGATCTGCTCTTCGCCGAGGCCTCCTGCGTGACCGCCACCGGGAGCGACGAGATGCTCGCCGGTGTCCGCCCCCGCATCCCGGCCCGCACCCGCTTTGTCGGCTATGGCCACCGCCTCAGCTTCGGCCTCATCGCCAAGGAATCGCTGAGCCCGTATTCGCGCAAGCGCCTGGTGCGCTCGATGGCCGACGACATCACGGCCTGGAACCAGCTCGGGTGCCTTTCACCCCACGCCTACTACGTCGAGGAAGAGGCCTCCGGCAGCGCCGAGACTCTCGCAGCCGAACTGGCCGATGAGCTGGATCGGCGCGAGGCGACCGAGCCGCGGGGTTCCATCGGGGTCGCCGAGTCGGCCCGGATCCAGTCGCGGCGGAGCACTTTCGAATTGCGGGCGGCCGCCATGGCCTCGCTGACCGAGCGCAATCTCAACCGCTCGCTCTTCTTCGAGCCACCGGCCATGGTCCGGCTCTGGGCGAGCACCGAATCCACGGCCTGGACCGTGGTGCTCAACCACGACGCCCGTTTCCAACCTTCGTGCCTGCACCGGTTCATCGAACTCAAACCGATCCGTGAGTGGGCCGAGCTCTTGCGATACGCCGAACCCTTCCGCCATCAGGTGTCCACCGTCGCCGTGGCCGCGCCCGACGACCGACTGCCCGAGATCGCCCGTCGACTGGCCCATTGGGGCGCCAGCCGCATCTGCCCCATCGGCCGCATGCAGGAACCGCCCGCCGCCTGGCGCCATGACGGCCGCCCCGCCCTGGGCGACCTGGTGACCTGGACCGACCTCGAAACCTGACCCGATTCCGGAACCCCACCCTCCCTTTTCATTGCCATGGAACTCCGCAAAACCTTCCAGATCGAAGCCGCCCATCGCCTGCCCAACGTGCCCACCGGCCACAAGTGCGCCCGTCTCCACGGACACAGCTGGCGCATCGAGGTGGCCATCGAGGGGCCCGTCGGCGATCAGTCGGGCTGGGTCATGGACTTCGCCGATCTCAAGGCGGCCTTCCAGCCGATCTACGACCGGATCGATCACCATTACCTCAACGACATCCCGGGCCTGGAGAACCCCACCAGCGAGCGTCTGGCGCTGTGGATCTGGACTGAGTTGAAGCCGCGCCTCCCGCTCTTGTCGGAGCTGGTCATCGCCGAGACCTGCACCTCGCGCTGCGTGTACCGGGGGCACTGAAATCCCCGAGGTACGGGACACGGGGACACAGGCGTCACCCGATGCGGTCCACCGGAATCTTGATGACCACCTTGCGGATGATCCCGGCCTGACCGTGAATCACCTTCGGGCGATGGGCATCGCTGGGGAAGAAGATCGAAAAGCGGCCCGGGGCCTGGGTGAGCGGGGTGTACCCGGCGGCCGGATGCCAGAACTGGACATCGTTGCCGAAGGGGCCATCGGGACTGAGAGCATCGCGCTCCACCCAATCGATCGTCTCGATCCCGCCGATCGTATACTGGATGTCGATGTGCGCCCGGTGACTTTCAAAGCGGCAGAGTTCCCGCGCCTGGGTGGTGTACTCCTGCACCGACGCATGCAGCGTGGGCCCATCCAACTCGTAGGTCCCCAGCGGTGTATCGTGTCGCAGCGTGTGCAACCAATCCACACAGAGGGCCCAGACCGGATTGGAGCGAAGGAACGGAGACCAGGTCTCGGGACTGTTCAACGTGGCATGAAGCATGGCCCGAGCCTGCGTCATCACGCCGGCCGCAGCAACTTCGCGGCGAAGGCTCCATCGACCGACTCGCTCACCGGATGCAGGGCCCGTCGGGCCACCTCGACCCATCCGGGATGCTCGCGGAGAAAGGCCTCGACCACCTGCCCGTTTTCCTCGGGCTCCAGACTGCAGGTGCTGTAGACCAACACCCCTCCGGGACGCACCCGCAAGGCCGCCTGACGGAGCAACCGGAGCTGCTCGGCGGCCAGACGGAGGATCTCTTCGGGCTGGATGCGCCAGCGCAGCTCGATCCGACGCCGCAACACCCCGGTGTTGGAACACGGGGCGTCCACCAGGACCCGGTCGAAGCAGCGTTCGAGCCCGCCGAGATCGGGCCCGGGCTGGATCTCGAGGCCCGAGACCCCCAAGCGCTGGGCATTCTCACGGACCAACTCCAGACGCCCCGGATGGATGTCGTGGGCCACGATGCTCCCGGTGTTCCGCAGGCGCTCGGCGATCGCCAGAGTCTTGCCTCCGGGCGCCGAACACAAATCCAGCACCTGCTCACCGGGTCGCGGATCCAACAAGTGGACCGCCATCAACGTGCTCGGATCCTGGACATAGAACCCGCCCTCGCGGAACGACCCCAGCGTCTCGAGCGAGGGATGACGGGTCAGCGCAAACAGCGTATCCGGATCGGCCCAATCGACCCCCACGGGCGAACACTCCACCCCTTCGGATCTCCACCGCGAGAGCAGCGCCTCCGGGGTCGTCTTGAGTCGATTCACCCGGGCCAGCGTGGTGGGCGCGGCGTTGTTCCAGGCCAGCAGGCGTTGCAGCCCGGCCTCTCCCAGAGTCGCGGCCCATCGTTGGACCAGCCATTCCGGATGAGACCACCCTCGGGCCGGATCCTGCGTCCGGAGGGCCTCGAGGGCCTGTCGGCAGGCCTCTTTTTCGCGAGTGATGCCCCGGAGCACGGCGTTCACGAACCCGCTCTGGGCCCCGAATCCGCGTTGACGGGCCAGGAGCACCGCCTCGTTCACCGCCGCGTGATCCGGGATCCGATCCAGGAACAGCAACTGGTACACCGCCGACTGGAGGATGCCCCTCAGCACCGGCCGTTGCGGCCGTCCGTCGGTGCGCGCAGCGATCATCCGATCGAGTGCCGTGCGGTTGCGCAGCACCCCGAAGGCGATCTCCCGGGCCAGCCGACGATCCTCCTCCGACAAGGTCGTGAAACCCGCGACGCGCTCCAGGCGGTGCTCGATGAAATCACCCGGCTCCTCGCGTTGGAGCAGGATCTCGAGTGCCACCGACCGGGCGGTCGCTGGGGGAAGCGGGCGGGATCGCGCAAGGCGATCAGAGGAGTTCGAGATCATCGGCCTGAATCTTTGCGACCACCGCCTGCCCGATGAAATCGAGCCTGAGATGCACTTCCGACATCTTCGCCCGGCTCTCGACCCACGCCTCGGTGCCCCTCAACGGGCCGCTCTTGATGCGCACCTGAAGGCCCGGCTTGATCTCGGGGCAGACCTGGATGTCCACCTGGGCATCGAGGGCCCGGTAGATGTCGTCGAGCTGGCCCACGAACTCGGCCTGATCGTGCACATCGAGCAGGTTCGCCACATACCGGTTCTGAACCAGCATCTGGCGATGACGCTTCTGCACCCGGGCGAACAAGTAGCCCGGAAACAACGGTTTTTCGAAGACCACCCGCTTGCGGACGTAGGTCTTGACGCTGCGGTACAGGGGCAATCGGTACTCGTAGCCCTGCTCCAGGCAGAACTCGGCGAGTTTCTTCTCGGCCCGCGGACGGGTGTGGGCCACATACCACAGCAACTGGGTCCACTCCGGCTCCATCAGGAGCGGATCGTCCGGCTCGGGATGATCGGAAGACGCTGATTGCATGAAAGGGAACCCCGGGGGGCGGTCGGATCACCGCCCCCACGGGGTGTCGACTACCGCCGGATCAGGCGGCCGGAACGTAGGCCGTGATCCCGTCGATGCGGTACTTCACGGCCTTCCCCTCGGAGCTGAAGCTCACCTCGGCCCCGACCGGCTGACCCAGGAAGATCTTCGCGAACGGGGTCAGGTAGCTGAGGATGTTCTTGTCGGGATCGCCATCCCAGGCCCCCAGCAGATAGAAGCGCTCCTTGGTGCCGCTCTGCACCTCGGTGACGTGCAGCACGGTGCCCGGCCCGACCACGTCGGTGCGGACATTGGCCCAGTCGGTGCCGCGGGCGCGACCCAGATCGCGCTCCAGCTCGGCCTTGCGGCGCTGCAGCACGCGCTGCATCTCCTTGGCCGACTTGTATTCGTGGTTCTCGCGGAGATCGCCGTAGCTGCGGGCCAGCGCGATGTCCTTGACGTTGGCCGGGATGCGCTTGGCGACCAGATCCTGGTACTCCTCCTGGCGGCGCTGGAGGCTCGGCCAGCTGACCAGGAAGCTGTGGTCCTCTTTCTTGTTCTCGCCGGTGATCATCTCCTGGATCGCCGGGTAGGCCTTGACGATGCGGGCGAAGAGCGACCGCTTGTCCATGTCGTCGAAGCTCGGCGAGAGCTGCAGACTGCGGGTCAGGTCGCGGATCACCTCGATGTCGGCCGACTCGATCAACTCCGGCAGGAGCTTGATGTCGTCGAGGATGAAGTCGTGCAGGCGGTTGGAACGCTTCTCGTTGAAGGCGTCGCGCTCCATGGCCGTGAGCATCGCGCGGAACACCTCGGGCCCGAGGATGTCGGCGAAATGGTCGCCGCGCTCCTTGCCCAGCCACAGCAACAGCTCGCTGCTCGCGCCATGCTGGCTGATCAGGCGGATCAACTCCTGCTTGAGCAACTGCCCGCGGTTCTCGATGAGCAGCAGGCGGGCGCATTCGCCGGCCAGCTTGGCGCTGACGTTGTTGAAGATGAGGATGAGCTTCGCGCCCCAATCGGGCACGGAATCACGCAAGGCCTCCAGCGCCCGGCGGTGCTTGGCGGCGGGCAGCTCGGTGAAGAACTCCACCAGCTTGTTCTGGCTGGTCAGGATGTCGCGGGCGGTGATGGGGCCTTCAGGCAGGTCGAGGGCGGCCGACTTCTTGAGGTCGTCGCGGATGAACACGCCCTCGAGGGCCAACGCCGGCATGGTGACGGCGTGGTTGGTGATGTCGGCATTGAGCATGGCGACGATCTCGGTGATCACCGCCTTGTCGTTGATGTCGCTGACGCTCTTGAGGATCTCGGAAGCCACCGCGACCCGGGCCTTGAGACCCTTGGCCGCCTTGAAATCGGTGGCCAGGCGAAGACCGATGTTGATCTCGGACTCCTGATACAGGATGGGCTCGGTCTTCTTGAGGGGCACCGTGAAGTGGCCGTCTTTCTTCATCTCCGAACGGGCGACTTCCCACCACTTCTTCCAATCGCTGCTGATGACATCCTTGAGGATCGTCTGGATCTGGTCGGCCGTGGCCGATCCGCCAAAGCTCCCCAGGGCCAACTTCACCACCGACAGGTGATGCAGGGCCGCCTCGCGCTTGAGCCCTTCGAGGTCGAGGGCCTTGCGGGCGAGGATGTGGTCTTTGGCGATGGGCTTGAGGGATTCGGCCGAGAAGGCCAGATCCATCGAATGGCCCGCCTTGGTGGTGAAATCGATGTTCAGGCGTCCGAGCGCCAGATCCACGGAAACGATGCGGCCGAACCCCCAGCTCTTGTGGTGGCAAAACCCGGCTTCCGTCAGCGACACCAACGGGGTCACGTGCGCTTTCTGAATCTTTCCAGCGGCAACCAGTTTCTCAAGTTCGTCTCTCATGATCAGCTCAAAGTAGGCAGCCCTGAATGGGCGGTCGGGAACTATGCGCCGCGGAGGTCCTTCAGACCAACAGGAAATTCATGCGACACCGCGATCAGGACAGCGGACCCACCCGCTCTCACCCGATCAGATCCCCCGCTCGTTGATGATCCGGTTGGTCGTGTCCAACACGATCACCTTCGGGGTCCAACCGGGCGCGAGCGACTCCTCCACCTCGGCGAACGACATGATCGTCAGGCGATCGCCGATCTTTCCCAGGTGGGCCACCGCCCCGTTGAGCTCGATGGCTCCGGAACCACGCGGCCCCCGGATGGCATAGGTCTCCCAGCGGGCGCCATTGGCCATGTTGCCGCAGAGGATGCGCTCATAGGGGTGCAGGCCGGCCTTTTCCATGAGGTCTTCGGCGATGGTCAGGCTCCCCTCGTAGTCGAGGCTGGCGGCGGTGACGGTGGCGCGGTGCAGTTTCGATTTGAGCAGATGGACAAGCATGGACTGGGTGCCCGACCGCGGTGACCGCGACCCCGGGCGCGGCAAAACCTAGATCAGGTGCCCCCCGGGACAACAGGGAAAGACGCCACGCCCCTGCCCGCCCCCGATCGTCGACCGTTGACTCCATCGACGACGGCCGGTGATGTTTGGCATCGACTCCTCACGGTCATCACAGTCGTTCAACACACATCCATCATGAGCAGAAAGATTCGTTACGGAATGGTCGGCGGCGGACGGGGTGCCTTCATCGGCGCCGTGCACCGCATCGCCGCGAACATCGACGGTCAGATCGAACTGGTCGCCGGCGCGTTTTCATCGGATGCGGAAAAGTCGAAGGCCTCCGGTGCCGACCTCTTCCTCTCACCCGACCGGGTCTACGGCAGCTACCAGGAACTGGTGACCCGCGAGGCCGCGCTTCCGGCCGACCAGCGCATCGATTTCGTGGCCATCGTCACGCCGAACCACGTGCACTTCCCCGCGGCCAAGGCGGCGCTCGAGGGCGGATTCCACGTGCTGAGCGACAAGCCGGCCACCTTCGACCTCGCCGAGGCCAAGGAACTGGCGGCCATCGTGAAGAAGACCGGTCGGCTCTACGGACTGACCCACAACTACACCGGCTACCCGCTGGTGAAGGAGGCCCGCCACCTGGTGCACTCCGGCAAGCTGGGCAAGATCCGCAAGGTCGTGGTCGAATACCCCCAGGGCTGGCTGGCCACCCGCATCGAAGCCTCGGGCCAGAAGCAGGCCGCCTGGCGCACCGATCCCAAGCGCAGCGGCGCGGCCGGCTGCATCGGTGACATCGGCACCCACGCCGAGAACCTCGCCGAGTACATCACAGGCCTGCAGATCAGCGAACTGGCCGCCGACCTGACGGCCTTCGTGAAGGGCCGCAAGCTGGATGACGACGGCAACATCCTCCTGCGCTTCAAGGGCGGCGCCAAGGGCGTGCTGCACAGCTCGCAGATCTCGGTGGGCGAAGAGAACAATCTCAACATCCGCGTGTACGGCGAACTCGGCGGCCTCGAGTGGCACCAGAAGGAACCCAACACCCTGCTGGTGAAGTGGATGGATCAGCCCATGCAGGTGTATCGCACCGCCAACGGCTACCTGAGCGACGCCGCCAAGGCCGCGGGCCGCACGCCCCCTGCTCACCCCGAGGGTTACCTCGAGGCCTTCGCCAACATCTACAAGAACTTCGCCAACGCGATCCGCGCCAAGCAGGCCGGCAAGAAGCTCGCCAAGGACGACATCGCCAACGACTACCCGAAGATCGAAGACGGCGTGCGCGGCATGGCCTTCATCGAAGCCGTGGTCGCCTCGTCCAAGGCCAATGCGGCCTGGACCAAGATCGGTGCCTGATTCCCGAGGCGGGGCGTCCCGAGGGGCGCCCACGCCGAATCTGCAACAGCGATCCGAACCCCATCACGCCACCGGTGCCCCGATCAGCGGGAACGCGCCGGTGGCGTTGTCGCGTTGGTGGGCAGCGGAGCCTGGGCATTCAGCGGCTTTTTCGGCAGCGGCCGCAGGGCATTGCCCAGCGGAGTCGGCGCCGGCACCGGGGTCGGGGCCAGGGCACTGCGAGGCGGGGTGGTCCCCACCGGACCGCTCAGGCGCGACGCGGCCCACGACCGGTACCCCATCCAGCCGGCGACCAGCACGGCGCCCCCGATGAGGATCGGGAACAGCCACTGCCACCGGACACGGGACAGCCACAGCGTGATGAAATCGAGCGGGCCCTTCCGGCGACCGGTCAACGGCGGCGGAGCCGAATAGTCTTCGGTCTGTCCGAGCTCGGTCTCCAGCTCCGACATGATGCGCGGAACATCGAGGCGCAGCTCCTTGGAATAGGTGCGGGTGAAACCCCGGATGTACACCTGCGCCCCGAAGGCGTCCCAGTCTCCGGACTCGAGCGCGCGGATATGGTCGGTCTTGATGTTGGTCACATTGGCCACGTCGTGGACGGTGCGTCCCTGACGCTCGCGCTCGGCCTTCAACTGTTCAGCAACACTGGGCACCGGGGTTTGATACCCGTGGCCGCGGACCCTCGGCAATCCTCGAAACAGGCCAATCACCGATCGAGCCGACCGATTTTCAACGGTTTTCAGGAAGGCCCTCCCCTGTCAGCCTCCGATCATGAAGCTCGATTCCCATCAACATTTCTGGCGGTACAGCGAGTCGGAATACCCATGGATCCCCCGGGGATCGGCCCTGCAACGCGACTGGCTTCCGGCCGATCTGGAGCGGATCCATCGCTCGCTGGGCTTCGACGGCTCCATCGCCGTGCAGGCCCGCCAGTCGCTGGCCGAATCGTGGTGGTTGCTCGGGTTGGCCGATGCGGATCCGCGCGTGAAGGGCGTGGTCGGCTGGGTGGACCTGCAGTCGGACCGACTCGAAGAAAGTCTCGCCCCGCTGGCGGCGCACCCACGGTTCGTCGGCGTCCGCCACGTGGCTCAGGATGAACCCGACGACCGGTTCCTCGTCCGCCCCTCGGTGCTCCGCGGCATCGGCGCGCTCCGTTCCTTCGGGCTCACCTACGACATCCTCATCTACCCGAAGCAACTGCCGGCGGCGCTGGAACTGGTGACGCGGTTCCCCGACCAGCCCTTCGTGCTCGACCACATCGCCAAGCCGCTCATCCGCCAGGGGCTCATCGAACCCTGGGCCACACACATCCGCGAGCTGGCCCGCCACCCGAACGTGTGTTGCAAGGTGTCGGGCATGGTCACCGAGGCCGATCACTCGGGATGGCGCTTCGACGACTTCCGCCCCTACCTCGATGTGGTGTTCGAGGCCTTCCGACCCGAACGCTTGATGTTCGGGAGCGACTGGCCGGTGTGCCTGCTGGCCGGGAGCTACGAACAGACCGAAGGCCTGGCCCGCGACTACGTGCGCCATCTGGGCCCCGAACAGGCGGCCGGGTTCTGGGGCGGCCACTGCGCCCGGTTCTACCTCGAGGCCTGAGCCGGCCCCCGCACAACGCCCCCCGACCGACACGACAAGGCCCCAGCGAGCGCACGGCTCGGTGGGGCCTGTCGTTGGGAGCTGCGATGCTTTTTCCCCGGGCCGGAGATCGGACCCAGAGTCAGCCCGGGCCAAGTCGACCGATCACACCCGCGACGGCACCTCGAAGCCCTTGCGGTATTCGCGGGTGAGCATCTGGTTGGCGCGGTCGTTGCGGATGAACCGCTCGGTCTTCACGTCCATGCGCAGGGTCTCACCGAGGACCAACGGTTGGTTCTCGAGATTGATCCCGTTGACGATGAGATGCTCGGACAAGCGCGAGAAGGTCTCGGCCGCGTCGGGGCTGCCCTGAAGGCGCTCGCGGATGGCCTCGGGCACCAGCTTCTTGCCGAGCAGATAGCTGATGTTGCCCGTGTGGCACAGGGCGCTGCTGAGGTGCCCTTCCAGGATCTCGGCATTCAGATCGCTCGAGCGCCGGCTGCGGACCGCCGCCACGAAGTTGGCGTAGTGATCGGCCCCCTGCTTCCACGACTTGATCTCGCGACCGTTCTTGTCGAAGGCCTTGGCGCTGTCGTACGACGGAATGACCATGTAGCCGTTGTCGCAGTGGATGACCACCCCGACCTGGGCCCCGCGGTACTCGGGCATGCTCTTGGTCCAACGGCCATCCTGATACTCCTTGGACTTGGGCAATCCCCGCACCTCGAAGATCAGCGACGCCTTGTCGTACTGGTGGTAGACGAACTGGGAATTGGGCGTGTCGCCGTTGTCCTGATAGCCCAGACGCCCGCCCACGCTGAACACCTGCGGACTGAGGGTGTTCACCCCCAGCGCCCAGCGGGCGATATCCATTTGATGGATGCCCTGGTTGCCCAGATCGCCATTGCCCGTGATGAACTGCCAGTGCCAGTCGTAGTGCAGCTTGGAACGCATCAGCGGCTTGAGCGGCGACGGACCGCACCACAGGTCGTAGTTGATGTGGTCGGACACCTGCGTGGGTGCGGTCACATGGCCGATGCTCTGGCGGGGCTTGTAGCACAACCCCCGGGCCACACGGATCGGCCCTAGGTTGCCCTCATGCAGCCAGGCGATCGCCTCGCGCAGCCCCGGATTCGAACGGCACTGGGTGCCTGTCTGCACGATGCGACCGTACTTGCGGGCGGCGGCCACGATCTGGCGTCCCTCCCACACATTGTGCGACACGGGCTTCTCCACATACACATCCTTGCCCGCCTGGCAGGCCCAGGTGGCCAAGAGCGCATGCCAATGGTTGGGCGTGGCGGTCGACACCGCGTCGATCTCACCGCTCTCCAGCAACTTGCGCACATCGGTGAAGGTCTGCACCTGGATGCCGTCCTTGGCGAGGTCGGCGCGCCCCTTCTCGAGCACCTGCGAATCGACATCGCACAGGGCCACCAACCGCACGCCCTTGATCTTCTTGAAGCCGGCGATGTGATCGTTGCCCCGCGAATTGAAGCCCACCACCGCGACACGGATGTCGTCGTTGGCCCCGATGACCCGGGATTTGGGGGTGAAGCGGGCGACCGGAGCGGTGGTGGTGCATCCGGTGACGACGGCACCGGCGGCCATCGAGGTGGCGGTGAGGAATTGGCGGCGATTCATGGTGAAGGAGGTGTGGTTTCCAGTTCGGCGAAAATATCGGTTCCGGAGGCGCTCGGGGTGTAGGTCACCCGGTAGACCACCTCGGTGTCGCAGCGTTGGACTTTCCACCGCTCGACAAATCGGGAATAGCGTTGCTCGGAGGGGATCACGTAGGACGAAGGCGTTCCCGAGCCCGAGAACGACACCGCATCACGGTCGCCACGGGGATCGGCCACGGCCTCGGGCGCCTCGACCAGGCGGGTGCCCAGGATCGAGCGCGTCTTGCACTGCGGAGCAGCCTCGCGGTCGCGGGCCATGACGATGGACTCGGCCTGACGGTACAGGCCACCCGTGGCCAGGCCCGCGCGCCCGCCCAGATCGAGGATCCCCGCCGTGCTGCACCCGATCGACAGGCCGCCCAGGCCGGCGACCAGACAGCCGGCGAGAAGGGTCGCACGGAGACTCACCGCGCCCCCTTCCCGGCCGCATACGAACGGTACCACGCCTCCAGCGGAACCGCCCCGGCGTCACCCCGGTGCAGCAGCACCCGATACCGGAACGTGATGGGCTTGCCCGGCTCGACCGTCAGGTTGCCGGTGCCCGGGCTCTTCTTTTCGAAATCGTGCAGCCCGAACGGATTGGCCGCGAACAACCCGTAATCGCGCACATGCCACCACGTCGGATGCCGCGGGTTGGCGGGGTGATCGAAGATCGTGACCCCGTACACGGCCGAGCCGCCCGGAACGGCCACAGGCCCGGAATAATCGCACCACTCGGCCCGTTTGCCCCAGGTGTCCCCGTCCTTCTGTCCCCGCGAATTCAGAATGGTCCCGCCCTTGGACTTGTCGGCCCGCTTCAGGCGCATCGTCTCGGCGAGCCGAACGGCGAAAGTGCCCTCCTTGGTATCGCCCAGCACGAGCGGACCGCCCACCGGATGCACGGTGATCTCGAAGTCCAACTGGCGCACCTGGGCGGTCGGGGCGTGGAACACCATCCGGCGTTCGTCTTCGGCAACCACCTTGCCGTCCTTGGAGACCCAGCGATTGCGGGAACCCACCACCGCCGTCTGGTTTTCACCGTGGCCCACGACACGGTGCTCGGTGAACGCCTGATGGACCGTCGTGCCCGCACCGGCGACCTCGCTCCAGAAATCGGATCCGTTGGCCGAACCGTGCGACCACCACAGCGCGTGATGGTGCGGGTGGTCCTTCTCTTCGCCGCCCACCTCTTCCTGCGGCCAGCGCCGGGTCATGTGCACCCCATCCGGACCCAGCAGCGGGTACAGGAACGGCCGTGAGACATTCCGGAAATGGTATTCGGACACCAACGACGCCCCGTAAGCGATACGCACCACCCCATTGGTTTCGACCACCGAAAACCCGCGGCCCGAGTCCGAGCGTCGGACCGCCTGACATCCGCAAAGCGCCCAGGCCAACAAAGCCAACGCCGCCGTTCTCAACACAGGGGAATGCACAACGCCATTTATTCCCGTGCAGGATTCGGGAGCAACCGGGAAATCAGCGCCCACGCGGGATGGCATTGAAGGCTCATCGAGGCTGATCGCAGCCCCTGCCCAGCCAACCGTCACCCCCTCCGCAGCGGGCGCGGTTCGGAACCCGCACTGGAGGCAAGCACTTCATCCCCCGGCGCGTCCGCGCCATGGCCCGCCCTCCCCCCGAGCCTGCCTGCGGGGGCAGGACCGCTCCCGCTGCCCACCCCGATTGTCCAAGGTGGTGG
>JACCED011808020.1_pt1 | contig 32686 bp, 26 predicted proteins | sample 7455021 | NCBI WGS metagenome assembly JACCED01 (sample SAMN15323456, study PRJNA562643) | freshwater metagenome | isolation source: river surface water | place: USA:Blue River Watershed | collected 2017-08-19 | reverse complement strand
TTACCAGTTACGATGAATTTGGAGTGTCCTCCTGTTGGTCATTTTGGGATTGAATATGAAAACATCCTAAGTTCATCTAATGAAAACATATCAGAGTATTTGCGATCTTTTAATAAAGCAGGGGCTGATATTTTCAGGATTACTAACTATGAGAAGATTCTCCCATATCTGTTTTCGAGAATCGGTATTTTCACTGAAATTAATGGAGATGATTTGGTTGTATATTGGAACCTGATTCCCAATTATCGGGTTGTTAATGATGTTATTTTGGATTCAATTGTTCGCATTGAAAAATTATCAGTTTTAGATTATCCAAAAGTATATGACATTACAGTTCCGAAAACATTGAATTTTGGTCTTTCAAATGGATTACAAGTTCGTGATACTGCCGAGTCAGGCTATATGCAACGCCGTTTAATCAAAGCCCTTGAAGATTTGAGTGTTAAATATGGTGGGACAGTTAGGAATGGTGTGAATAACATTGTCCAGTTCGCTTATGGCGATGATGGTATTGACCCGTGTAAGTTGAATAAGCAGGAATTGAAGTTGATTGAATACAGCAATGATGAGATGACGAAGAAGTATCTTATTACAGAGGAATCTATGACCCTATTGAAGAACATTATGACCGCGGATTCCTATAAGGAGATGACCAGTCATAAAGATTACATCAATCATCTGAGGGATGACTACAATAAAATATTAGAAATCCGCGATACAGCTCGCAAGTCATACTTTAAGAATATGAGCGTTATGAACGCAGTTGTATTTTCACCAGTGTTTTTCCCGAGGACAATCAAGAATGCGCGTGATATGTTCAAGAATCAGTTGAGCAAGAAGTCGGACTTGACACCAACCTATATTCGCACCCAATTGAACGAATTAGAAACCGAACTTTCACGATATCTCCCCAAGTTTTCTCTCAATATATTTCGAGCGTTGTTGTATAGCAACCTTTCAACAAAAGTCTCGATGATTGAGAACAAGTTCAACAAGGTCGTATTTAAATTCGTTATCGATACGATTCGTGAAAAGTATATTACTTCATTTGTTCAACCCGGCGAGATGGTTGGAATCATCGGCGCGCAATCGATGGGTGAGCCTCTCACGCAAATGTCTGTCCCAGCGGAGACTCGAATTATAGTTGAATTGAACGGGCGAATTATGAACACTACCATCGGTGAGTTCGTTGATAAGACGATTAAAGGTAAAAATGGTGAGATTTTCGTGGATAATACGGGCCATCATACAATTATGGAGGTTCGCGACAAGATGCAGATTTTGTCGGTTTCACCAGATGAGAAGATTGCTTGGCGCAAAATCTCGAAGGTGAGCCGTCATCCAGTCAATGGTCAACTGATGATAGTTAAAACGAGGACAGGACGTTCAACTAAGGCGACCCTTTCGCATTCATTCTTGAAGAGGACTGTCAATGGGATTGTTCCTATTGAAGGGTCCAAGTTAGCTGTTGGAGACCGAATTCCAGTTTGTATGAATTTGCCGGCGGTTGATAATGCGATTGAGGCCCTTTCAATTTCTGGAATGAAAATTGAGTTTGATAAGTTGTTCGGTATTTTTTGTTCTGTTTCTTCATACAATTTTCGGCCTACTAAACAAGGATATGTCGTCAATTTATACGGAAATGATGTTGATAGACATATGATTTATTTCCTTGAAAAGAATGGAATCGAATATGAGAAGCGCGAGAGTATTATGATTGTTAAGTCAGTTGAAATGGCTGTTTTCATTAATGAAACTTTTGTCAAGAATTTTTCGTGTATTTACCAGATGCCATTGGAATTCATTCGTGGATATTTGGAGGGTATCATACACTTTTATGGTGTGGTCCAGATGTCGCGGAAACATGTAGTTATTATGATGGAATGTGCTCGATTGGTCGATATACAGAATTTGCTGAATTATTTTGGGGTATTCTGTCATTTTGGAGAGGGAGAGATTGTGATTGTTCGGAAGTATATCCCCAAGTTTGCGAAGGAGTTCGAGATTTTAGGATACGAAAAACGTGCGCAAATTAAATTCATATTGGATATTCAGAAAGATACGCGGGAATGTATTGATTATGTGGATAAGATTCCTGCCGTCGGTAATTTGATTGCGGATATTGGTAAGAGGCTGAATCTTTCTGGAAATAGTCGGGTTTATGGGAGATGGAAGGAATCAGAGAGCATTGGTCGGAATACTTTGAAGAAATATTTGAATGATTTTCATGGGGCGATGGGTCGCGTAGATGACTCTGAATTGAAGTTGAAGGTTGGACTCATTGAACAGGCTGTAAATTCTGATGTTATTTGGGATGAAATTGTTTCGATTGATTACTATGATGGCGATGAATTGGAGTATGTCTATGATTTCACAGTTCCGAATGCAGAGAGCTTTATGGTTGATAATGGAATAATGGTTCATAATACGTTGAACAGTGTTTCGTGGGACACTGAAATTATGTTGAAAGTCGATGATGAATTAGTCAAGACAAAAATTGGTGCTTGGATTGATGGAAGAATAGAAAACGCAGAAGAACAGAATGTCGAAAAACATCCTCATGATACAACGTTAGAATATATTCGTGATAAGAAAGTCTATGTTCCTGCTTGCACTGAGGATGGTCGAATTATTTGGGATGAAGTTGAGGCGACGACGAGACATCCAGTTGTTAATAAAGATGGAACAAATACAGTTTTGAAAATTACGACTGAAAGTGGAAGAGTTGTAGTCGCAACAAAGGCGAAGAGTTTTTTAAAGAGGGTCAATAATAAGATTATTGGAGTCGATGGAGATATTCTTAAAGTGGGCGATTATCTTCCAGTGTCAAATTCGATTGTTTTTGAAGATTATGATGATAAGTGGTTGTATAGAAAGTTAGATTATATGATTCCTTGTGTTGAAACAGTTGAATTTGGGACAATAAATATTCATCGTAAAAATGTTGAAGAATACATATTGAAATCAAAGAATGAAGCCGATAAAAAGGTGTTTGAGTCATTATTAAATGAACAAATAATCTATGATAAAATAGTGAGAATTGATGAGATTGTGTCTGAATACCCATATATGTATGATTTGACCGTTAAAAATACGAGAAACTTCAATATCCATAATGGGCTGTGTATGCGCGATACTTTCCATAATGCGGGTGTAGGGTCGAAAGCTTTGGTAACATCAACTGGTGTTCCCCGCATCAAGGAAATCATCAACGTTGCGAAAACTATCAAGAGTCCGTCAATGGAGATATATTTGAAGGATGAATACGCCGGAGATATAACGGGTGCCAAGTATGTCAGTAATTACATCGGTTTCACGAAATTACAAGACATTGTCGAAAGAACTATGATTATTTATGAAAATCGGAACGATGAGACGAGTATTGAAGAGGATGTCGAATATATTAGGACATATCAGGAGTTCGCCGATGCAATCGGTATCCCAGTATGTCCAACTGACCAGACCAGCAATTGGATATTGCGAGTCGTTTTCAATAAAGAAAAGATGATGAATAAGAATATTTATTTGTCCGATATTCAAGATGTTATTCAGAGGAATAGCGTAGAGGATGACATTGTGTGTATCTTTTCAGATGATAATGCGAAAGAGCTTATGATGCGCATTCGTATTCGAGAGGATAGCCACGACGGCGACTATTTGGAGTTCTTACAAGAGTTAGAGAAAATCTTAATGGGAATTACTATCCGTGGAATACCGAATGTTGAGCAGGTTGAGCCTTTGATGCGGAAGAAGATTGTATATCGCGACGATGGAAGTTATAATCAGACTACTGAATGGTATTTACAGACGATTGGCGTGAATTTACTGGATGTTTTGATGAATGATAAGATTGATTCTAATCGGACATTGAGCAATGATATTCATGAAATTAATGAGATTTTTGGGATTGAGGCGACTCGCGCAATTATTATTCGAGAATTGATGAAGATGCAGGACTATGAGGTTAATTACCGTCATCTGAGCCTGTTAGGTGATATTATGACACATCGCGGGATTATTATGCCTATCGAGAGACACGGTATTAATCGGTCCGGTGAAAGAGGAGCAATTGCGAAAGCGACATTTGAGGAGAGCACTGAGATTTTAGTTAAAGCATCAACATTCGCGGAGAAGGATAAGATGGGTGGAGTCAGTGCAAACGTTATGTTTGGACAACTCCCGCGCGTCGGGACCAATTCATTCGACATTTTATTTGATGAAGTGAAATTCTTCAATGAGATGAAGAAGATGAAGACGGAAGGTAAGAAATACGAGGAGAAAGTTGATATTAAAGAAAAAATAGAAGATAAGTTATTGAAGGAATATGATGAAAACTTGGGTGATTCAGTGGATAATATGTTCAATTTCTCAGTGGATGCGAGCAAATTGACCGAAAAGCCGATGAAGCCTCATATCATTCCGGAGATTGGATTGAATAATGGGCCAGTTGCGGATTCTAAGAAGAAGAAGATTCCGATGAAGAAAAAAGAGTGAATTGATTTTTGATTTATAGGATTCTGTTAGAACAATTATGATTAAAAATATTTTTATTGCGATTTCGTAATAAAAATAAAACAAGATTATGATATTATTTCTTGTATTTTGCCTTTTCAGCATCAGACATTGCTCTCCATTTTTCTCCAATCTTTTTCGCAATTTCAATTATACTTGCAGTTGGGTTATTCTTCTTAACAGATTCACGAACTTCCATTGCGAAAACCATATAAGCATTCAATTTACGGGGCTTCTTTTCTTTATTGTCTTTTTTTGCCTTTTTCTCCTTTTTCCCTTTTTTAGCTGGGGTTTCATTCTTTGAATTCATTTTATTCTTATTCTTAGATGATTCAAACGCATTATTCAACTCTTTTAATTTGGATGCGTCATTAGATGATGAGTTTTTAGGTTTATTATTTCGAGAACGAATAGTTAGAGCAACTTTACCTTTTTTATCAGTAGCCATTTATATATAACTTAGAAATAAAAATTGATTTAATTAAAAGAATTATTTTAACTAAATAACTGAACGACGAATAAAATGGAATACGATAATAAAACTGAAACAGACCTTGGTTTATTATTAATGGGAGAACCTGAATTAAAACTAAACACTGCGTTTGGTTCCGTTGTTGAAGAAACGAAACCAGTCGAATCGAATCAAAAAGAAACGAATACTTCAAAAAGATATCCTAAAAGATTCTTTTACGAAGACGATTATGAAATCTACTATTCTAACAGAAAGAATCGAATGATGATTAAAAACTACAAATTTAGTAAATATCACAATATCAAGTTATCTTCATTCATTCTCCGGTATCACGATGGTCTTAATCAAGACAATACACTGGAAACAAGAATATGTAAATTGGTTAATGAATACTTTGAATTCCAGATAAAAAATGGGAATTTCTTGTGTGATTTTTTCGTTAATGAAGATGATGGTCGATTATGGATTGTAATAAAAACAGCTTGGAATGAATACGTATATGATATTACAACACATTTTCTCGTTTTGTGTTGTAATGAAGGAGAATACGAATGGTATTCATTATTAAATTGCGATTATATTGATTACATGATTAATTATGAAGTTGCATCAAACAAAAAAAATTATGAATTACTAATCTCATGGCTACATGGCTGTTTAAAACACATGTTTCTCATTTCTCGTGATACCACAAATTAAATGCCCATTTCTCCCCTTTTTCAACAGGGACTGAACGATGGCTCGATTTATAATTTACTTCTCCATTCTTATGATAATTATCAAAATATACCATCCGGCCCATCTTCGGGGAAACTCGAACATTTAAATTCGGAAATTCAGTCTCTCCTCCACCATCTACATCATTCAAATAGCATAAACACGTGAATCGGCGATGACGTATTCCCTCATTCTTATTCCGGCTTGGACTTGGGTCCATATGTGTTTTATATTCCTCCCCTGCTTCATAGTGTATAACTTGGAAGAATGTATCGAAGTTTCTTCCCGGCTTCTTCAAAAGCAATGCAATCTTCTTATAAATCTGGAAAACTTCTTCATCTTCTAAATAATTTAAAAAATGAGAACTACCCGTTCTTATAGAAGATACTTTCGCCTCTGGACCAGACCCAACAATAGCCCGCTTCATATGCTCCTGACTTTTTTTGATAATTAATTCGCATTCATCCCTCGTTAATACACTATCGACATAGAAAATAAGAGGTTTTTTATTTATAACTGTCAGTAGTTGTTCATCCATAAAGTAATGCACTATTATTTTTCTTCTGTTTTATACTTACGACAAATTCAAATAATTCCATCATAACCCGACAATCAATCTCATTATAATCAATTATATCAGATAAGCTATCACACTGTTCAAGAACATAATTCCCCTTTATAAAATTCGGAATCAGGAGAATATTCGCCTCTAATCCATTCATAACATTATCATTCCAAAGTGTCTTAATAAACCCAAGTTTATACATAGATTTCGCAACATCTTTCAATGAATATGTCTTCATTCCATCACATACGAAATTGATAGTTGTCTTAAATAATTTAAGCAAATCGATCCACTCAATTGTTGTCTCCAACTCGAAATGATATTGCTTTGATAAAGATGATAGCATAGATTGTTCAGCAGTCGACCAATTCATTACACAATATGGGGTTCCGAAGCTCTCCATGAAATCAATCCAATCCCGAATGTTTTGGACCTCGTATGAAGAATGATGAGTCTCATAGTCAATTTGTTTAGGAACAAAAGCCTTGTATAACCAAGAATTATTGTCTTCATAAAGGACGCCAATTAAATACAGATGATTCGTATCCCCTATCGAGAAATTACGCTTAAAATGGAAGCTGTTTATATACTCAAAATCAACATAAAAAATTCGTTTTTTTGGAACTACCAATTTCGATATGTCGCAAGAGACTTTCTTAGTCCCACGTAAATTAGCGACACTCTTTAAAAATGGTTTATTTGATTCTAGGAGAGCTTCATCGACCGATAGTTGTCGAATGAAATAGTCGTTTCTTTTTTCCAGTGTGATATCATTATACGAAGTTAATTCATCATTTTTACTAATAATCGACTGAATTATGCGCTTATATCCATATGTAGAACCATGTTTCATATTTGGTAAAAGCTCGTGGCGTGTAGGATTGAACAAATCCCATGACCGGCCATTCTTTTTTAAATCGAGTATCCATTTATAGGCCTCATTCATTTTATAAAATAAATATTGCTTGTTTAAATCGATATTATAGATAATGTTTTCGTTTGATAAAATGAATGCGCGAGGTTGCTCAAATTGGGAATCAAATACGGAATTTGAATTCTCTGAAAAATACGAATCCAGAACCTTCTGCTTCCCATATAAGATAACATTATTCTTCTTTTGGTCGCGATGGTTATTATAAACAATGAGCAACTGATAATATCCCTCAAATGATTCAGAAGCGAAATCCACATCTAAGAAATCGTGAATAATACTACTATGTATTAATGCATCGAAATGACTAAAAAGTCGCATTTTATCACAGTGTAAACATCCGTTAAAAATAACTTGGACTTTTTCTTTAATCATTTTCTTCGTTAAATCGATGGATTCGTGGTTCTTATAATCAGTCAAATCATCAAAGTAATAATTCATATCAATACATTTCCTCTTTAAAGAGATAATCCGATAATCGTAATGGAGATTCGATTGAATACGTATATTTTCATTGAAAGCATCTGGCTCTTTTTCATAATTATACATCGCCAAATAATCAAAAATTGGTATATCTAACATGTAATTCACGAACAACGACGAATCGATATAATCATTTTTTCTATAATGATTATCATCAAATTTTACTTTTTTATTTTGTTGGTTGGTTGTTTGAAGGGAACGTTTCATTTTTTATAATATAGAGTTTTCATTTTAAACTATTTTTTGACGAGTTTGGTCCGTAATTTAATTTTCTTTTTTATAATTGAATTATTAACCTTTATATTATTCTCATTAATCATAATATTCGCGATTCCATAGTTCTTTTTAATTATATTTGGCATGTCCCTCATTTTAAAAATGTAATTCTTATTCTTCCCAACAATATTGTAGCAATATTTATTCTGGACTGGGTTTTCCATTAGAACTATTGTATCGCGTTTCAATGAATTGATGAACGCATAATATCCATTTGGGTTCGATTTTTTCAAGCGCTTTTCTAAGATTATAATATTGATGGCGAGGGCGTTGCTTAATAAAAATATATCTACCGCATTCGCTGGATAATCATCCGTAAATATAAACTCTTTTAGCTGTGTAATTGTATTAATGTTTTTATACGCATTATGATTGAAGTGTTTGTATATCTCAATTATGCGATTAATACCATCTTGAATATCAGTTCCAATATTTGCGAACATCGGCTCCTTATTTATGTCAGCATTCGTTATATTCTCTATTTTATCAATCTGTGTATTTTTGAGTTGAATAACTGACCGAATTTCTGGGTTTATAATTGCTAATATGTAAAGGAGCGATGAATATAAGGAGTTTGTATTGCTACAATCGTCATAATAATTGAATCTGGGCATGTGGCCCTTCCAGTAAGATGGTAGAGGCATTAATTTCATATCATTCAATCTAATATCTTTATTAACAATCATATACTTGTTCTTATTTATTCCATTATAAGTGTGGCTTATCTTACTATATTGATGGTCCGTCTTAAAAGTGAATTCTTTCTTAGGTTCATAGAGATATCGAATCTGTTCAAAAACACCTTTGGCCCCATCAATTAAAATCTCATCATTCCGAACATTCACTGTTTCATTCAATATTTCGTCAATCTTGTCCTCCATTATTTCATCTCGCAACAACCGATTGTATAATATTTCGTCAGTTATTTTATCAACGTAAAAGGGGAATATAAATTTACCGTCTATCGGGCTCCTTTCTAATAATATGAGGCTACATTTTCCATTCTTATACATACAATGTGGGTTTAAGCTACATTTCTTATCCAACTTAGAGCACAACTTCCGAATTGATGGGCGAATGTAGTCCTCGATCGGGAAAGGAAGATGTTTAATAATGACGACAATCTTTTTACATATCTTTTGGATGATTCCTTTTAATAATTCGCGCCTATTTTTAATTGATTGATTCTGTATTATTTTAATTATTTCGTCTTTTTCTTTGTTCGATTGGAGAAAATTAGCGATTTCCATTCGTAATAGCTCATACGTTTCATTTTGATAAATAAGCGTGTGGCTCATTAGGACGCGCTCATTCGTCTTCTCCTTTGCATTCGAAATATATTTATTAACATCAACATAATATTTTCCAGATGCTTCAATCAAATCGACTGATGTCTTTTCTGGGACTACATGTATAATTCGATTATTCTCTAATAGGATTGCTATTATGAGACCATTCGCATCTTTGAAAACGCGCGTTGGGTAATACGGTAATTTATACTTTTTAGCCATCTCATTATAGAAACGGATTGTTTTCGTAAGGCGTTGTGGTTTCCAATTTTCAAGAGGGATATCGCTAATTTCACCTCGCGGTTTGAATGGTAGAAGGAATCCATTGTCAGTAATAAGACCGACTGATTTATTAAATGAATCCTTATATTGGGCCTTTATTTTAATATCTTTTGTTTCTTTCAGTTTATCAAGTAATTCAGTTGCTTTTATATCAGGTTTTACCTCGAAAAAGTTTGACTTCAATGTATTCGCCCGTATTTTGTCCCAAGAAATCAGATGCTTACTAACGCAATTGTTAATGGACATATTCAAAAACTTGATTGATTCCCCGTCTTCCGGAAAGAAGTGGCGCTTCACTTTTATCTTCCCTTTTTCATTGCTCACGAGGTATATCGGCTCGTAATAGCGCCCATCTGTATAAATAAAAACGGACATCCGACTGTTTGAATAAAAATCTCGAATATAGAAACCAACTGGGCACAATAAGGCCCGCGAGTTCAGTATATAAATGTTCATTCCTTGTTCGTGAAGAACATTAGGTCGCGATAGAAAATCCCAGAGATATTCCTCAGTTATCTTTGTTGTGTCGCTCATCATATATTTCACGTAGTTCTCATATGGGTCAACCTTATCAGCCTTGAACGTTAAAGATAATTCTCCATTATTCAGACTATTGAATAGTTTCCGGTTAAGTTTTGTTTCGAACAGGTATTTCTTAAATGTTAGAATATTCAGTTGGTTATCGTCAGTCTCCATTAAAGAAAGAATTGAGTAGATAAAAGACTGTTTAGTATCATCCTTGACACCGTAGCGTAAGTGGCATCTCGTATTCAAAGGTAATTTCCCTGTATTACAGCGGGATATGAATAATTTCGCGATTTCAATTGGAAGAAGGCCGAGCCTATTTCGCAAAAGTGGTATCTTTTCGCGACCCATAACATAATCTATCCCATCTCCATCTATTGCATTATCCACATTCTTACCCAAACACTTCATATACTTCGCGTAGCCTTTCGACTTCGGGTTATCCTTCTGAATTTTGAAGCAACATGGCATACATAACTGGTTCGGATGATTGCTCTCATCGATGAACCCAATATACGGATTAAACTTACTATCCTCCACAATTTTTAACCATGTTATCCGTCCCTCCTCTAAGCAACTCGGACACTTCGCAGTTAAGCAGTTCCCCTTTCGCGTGGGGCGAATCTTAATATTATTTTTTATTTTCTTATATGAAATCGGGATTTCTTCGTAGGGGCACCATACTTGGGCGCATATATACCAATTCTGGCGGTCAGGAGAACTTCCATAGACGAGCGAATTTTTATAAGAATCGGGGTCTATCTTTGGGTTGGTCGCAGGGTCATTTTTTAAAACGAGGGGTTGGCGCTCTTGGGGTTGGCACTGCTTCGCATAGTTCGCAAACTTCGCATCGCTCCTGAACTTGAAGATTGGATTGTCATATTTTTGAAGACGGCGCAATGTGTAAAACTCATCCTCACAGAAATCGGTGCAAACATCGTGCTTTGTATCTTTGTCTTCGCATTGCATACGAATATTCCGGTCAATATCATCATCTCGCGCTAAGTATATTGACCGATTAAAATCATCATTATCCTTATTCTCATTTTCAATCGCTTGATTTGTTGCGGTATTCACATATTCATCTTCCGCATATATATTACCGAGCGTATTCGCATAATTCATATAGTTAGCATTTGTTAAAGGGGTCGTGTTTTGTAAGAGGTTTACGTTAATATTATTGACCGACTCTTCCAATTCAATCAATTCTTGACTGAAAATATCATTCATCTCACTTTTTTTTAGATATTTTGATTGATTCAAGAATAGATTGATGAACTTTGCAATGAAAATTGACGCATTAGTAAGTTGCATAACATTCTTCGACCCGTTCATATGCATCTTCCCAGCCTTTATCTTTATTTCAATACCAGTCTGTCTCGTCGTTTTAACTCCCTGACTTCCCATAAAGCCATACCGGCGCTCCCAATCTTTATATACTTTTATTGCATCATCAATTGGCTTCTGAGCATAATAGCTCTCATGGAGTAATTTTATAACACTCGCCGGAGTTATATTTGGGTTTTGCTGAAAAGTTTTATGAATGAACTCAAACTCCAAATTCATCCTACTATAAAAAGAAACGCGCTTATACTTTGCGAGGAGTTCAGTCTTTTCATAATTGCGTTTTGATAGAATCGGCGACAAAAATGGAGTCATGAACTTATTGGAAAAATTATTCATTTCCTTGAAATTAAAATCCTCCGGTAAATTGACCAAATTAATAATGTCCATCAATATCAAACGCGTCCGCCCGTGAAATTCCAGTTTGTTCGTAGATGCATTGAATGATACATTCGGTAATTCAAGTTTCGTCGTCTTCGGAATTTTGAGCTGGCGATACCGATAATCAATCTCATTAATTTTCTGGATTAATTTGCTTATTTCCATTACGGCCTCATACGTATTTTTTAGTGAGGCACCATATTTTTCTTTGAACGCAATCCGGACCTCCATATTTCCGTTGCGATGAATATTAATCGTAGCATATTTGGGCTGGTCATCCAAAGTATAAATATAGCGCTTCAATGTTAGACCGCGGGAGCTGTATTGGACCTCACGAATAAGCGTATCTGTAGCATCGCGAACCTTCTTAGTTGAAGCAATCCAATCCTTTATTTGTTTCTCACTGATAACTTTACTTTCGACGAGCGGTTTATAAATACGAAAGAATGGGGCCGGACTGTCCATATCTTTGTATCGCATAAAGGGAGTCTTCTCATCGACAGCGAATAGACTAAAAATGGTTTTCAGATTGACGAACTCGTGCTCGTAATCGTTAGTAATATGAATAAGCAACTGGATAACATTACAGCCTTGAAAATAGCTCATTTCGATAGGTATTTTTTCCATGAAGTTTATAAGCTTATCCTCCGCTTTGATAAGAGGCTTCAATCGCTCCATCTCCTTGTAAATAATGTCGGGATCATATTCGATAAGAGCTCCCGCCCAATATTTAATAAAATATCCATTAACCAAAATGTCATCAACCTTTTTCCCAATACTTCGGCAATACTCCATCTCATCGTTCAACATATGTAAATAAATCTCTCCATTATCAAAGCGAAGTCCATTAGTAGCATCATAGAGGGTCTGGTCATTAATATTGACGGCATGCTCAACCAAAATCATATGTCCATCTTTTGCTATAAAATTTTTATAGTCAGGGGTGATTTCCTTTTGGAGGAGGGATGGTCTTCCTTCGATATTTGTCCAAGTGGGCCCAAGCATTTTCGTCCCTGAACCGTATATGACCCAGAGCTCCTGATTTTCGGGTATAAGAATATCTTTATTACTGCTCATAAAACAAAAAATTTTCTTTCGGATAGTTGTAATCGTATCGTCTTCATAGATTTGTTGGTATATAAATTTGAATTTTTGAGTCTTGTGCTTGGAAATAATATCGTAATATTTTTTGAAGTGAGACTTTAATAGTGCGTCGGGCTTTCCAGTTAGTTCTAAATTAGATAGAGATTGTTTAACATCGCGAGGTTGGTCCCCAACAAAAACATATGAGCAAGTATTTGTCTTTAACCGATCCAACCGAATAATCTTAAAAATGTTCATTTTTTCATAATCTTTTATTCCACATATGGTCGAAATTTCTGTTGTCATCTAATTAAAAGATATAAAATATATTTTCTAATTATGAATTTATTTTTATTTGAGTGGGCTATCAGTTATCTTAATACCACAATAGTCATGAGGGTCTGCATTGAAATCAATATTCTTATAATATCCGGCTTTAATCGCTTCTTTAAGAAGGAACTCGAAGTTTTCCCAGAACTCGTTCGTGTGTCCAATGGAAAGAGTCATGATGTGGGCCAACTCATGGAGGGCCACGAACATAATGACATTCTCTTTAACAATGCGGTTCTGTCCATCTCGTGAACGCAAGCACAAGACCATCTTCTCCCCCTTATTAATACTATAACTCGTGTTCGTGCTACTCGGCTCCGACTCGACTATATTATCAGGATTGAATTTGGAAATCATACGAGAAATACGCTCGTCTTCGGGATATTTTTTAGATAGGATTGAACAAAGGTTCGTCAGTTTTGTTCTAACATTCGCAAGGGTGTCGGCGGCCAACTGTTTATACTTCAAATTATAAACCATATATTTTCTCTTATCGACATTACTCATAACATACGATACATCTTGACGATAACCCTGTATAATTATAATCGCCATTATAATCAGCATAAATCCTATCATGATATACATAAAAACCATTCTTATAAAATATAAGAATAAAATTATTCTTAATGACGCAATTGAAAAACGACGAAAATTAATATGAGCATCAGAAACGGAAAAAATATGTTCCGGTAATAATTATAAAAAGTCTTCTGCGATTTGAACTTCTTATTATTAATATTATTAAAACCTTCAATAATTGTCCCATCATTCTTGAAAAATATTCGCTCATATGGAAGTTTCGCCTTGATTAGTTCCGGAGTTGACAATGATTTCTTTTCGAGAACGAGCTTTAATATATTCTTATAAAAAGTATCCTTAAATTTCTGGTTCGGATATTTATAGCTGACATTCCGCGCATTTATTTCCGCAAGAAAACACTTGAAATCATTATTAATAAGAATATCGTATCCGAGAATTTTAAAACACTTCTGTTTCTTTGCTGGACATTTTAAGTGTTCTACTGTTGACCTGATAGTCTCACGCGTAATTTTTACAATCTGGGGAAATACCATATTATCCCAGACTTGTTTCCCGAAACTACGAGTGAAATCTTCCGGAATATAGAATACATTATTCTTCGAATTCTCTCCACTTAATACAATATTGGGGTCGAATGTATCTGTTTCAAATTCTTTATTCGCTGTATAAATGAAGCCATTCTTTGATAAATATGCTGTCGTCGAATTTTCCGTCTGAACATAAATGACATATATACGGAAATGGAACTTCTTGTTATTAAATAAGAGGGGATTATCAATATAATCCTGAATAATCCATTCTTGGTAATTGGAGTAGTGGTCTAAATGACTCATAAGTTCTAAATAATTACGGACAATTCCTACGCCGGTCCTCGACAATGAATTCTCCGGCTTTACAATATAAACAGGTGGGTCCTCCCGCGGATTCGAAACAAAAAGTTGCTTCAATTCTTCGAGGCTATTGCGGTTAAAAGAGATTGTAAGAGGGATATAATCAGGGCGAGTCTTGTAATAATTGAGATGTATATTATACTGGTCCTTCTTATTCCCGAGTGGATTTACATTTTGTAATTGATTGACGATTTCGCATTTTGAATAGTTCGGATGATTGCGATTTCCATAACTTATGTCGCAGTAGAATATCTTATCGGATGATGACGGGTCATCTAATTCTTGGAGACCGCTCTTTTTTAGCTCGTCTGATATAAGAGAGTGGAAATATGGATTATTATTTATAAATGACATAATATTACTAAGATTTTATATTCAAAAATTATTTTATTCATTAGAAAAAAATATAGTTCGTTCATCCTCTAACTTTATAGTAATTTGAATATTATATTTGCTTATATTACACATTCTAATAATTTCTTTTATTGAATTATTAGAATCTTTGTTTTGAAAAGACATTTTTATTTCTTCACACCAAGTATAACCATTTGTTCCTTTTTCATCTGACAGCTTAAAATTGAAAGTTGAATTTTGTAATATCCTTTGAGAAGGAATCGTTTTCCAAATATCAATCAAAATTTGTCTAAATTTTAACTTATTCGAAATTAAAACATCATGATTTTTTATACAACATTCAGTAATAACTGATTTTGAAAGAGACAATCGATATAATTCTTCTTCCGAAATTGATTGAATAGGTGGATTCGGCAGTGGAGGTAATGGAAGTTCCATTTTAGGAGTAAGTATGAGAGTATTATCAATAATCTCAATTGTATAATTATTTATATTTTTTATCTGGATTGTTTCGCTCATTTTATTATAATTTTATTTTATTATAATTTATTATTCAATTTTTCTAAATAACTTTCATTCTTATTGCGACAACTCCAAAAGCTCGTTCATCCTCCTTCGTGTAATACTTGTAATAAACACTCAGTCCGTGGTCAATACCGTATTTTTCCATATTTGGTAAGCATTTCTCTAATCCTTCTGTTTCAAGATAGGTTTTGAAGTTAGGATATTCCGCCTTTCCGGTAATTTGCGTCAAGAAACTTCTGGGCTTGAAATCCTCATTTTTCCACTCAATAATATCACCGACCTTCATTTCCTTGAATTTTCCTTTGTTTTTCCTTCCTTCGACCGTCTTCAATCCAAGTTGGATTAGAGTAAACCACGGCTCCGATAAATTTTCAATGTATTTTGGCTCCATTTTATTTCTTCATTTTTATTTGTTATAATATTCAATTTTTCTAAATAACTTTCATTCTTATTGCGACGACTCCAAACTGTTGTTCTTCCTCCTTCGTATAAAATTTGTAATAAACATGTAATCCGTGTTCAATTCCATATTTTTCCATATTTGGTAAGCATTTATCCAATCCTTCCGTTTCAAGATAGGTTTGAAAATTTGGATATTCCGCTTTTCCCGTAATTTGAGTGAAGAAACTCCTCGGTTTGAAATTATTATTTCTCCACTCAATAATATCACCGACCTTCATTTCCTTGAATTTTCCTTTGTTTTTCCTTCCTTCAACAGTCTTCAATCCAAGTTGGATTAAAGTAAACCACGGCTCAGTTATAAATTCAACATACGTTGGTTTTATTTTATTTGTTCTTTTTTTATTTGTTATAATATTCAATTTTTTAGGTTGATTTGGTTGATTTGGTTTATTTGGTTTATTTGTTCTAATTGAACGAGTTGTTCTTTCCATAAACTAAATAAGAAAATTTATTTAACGTATGGCTCTTCAATAAGTGTATTCCTCTTCTCCTCAGCCTTTGTGAGTTTCGTCTTTTTCAGAGTTTCCTCCAAGAATTCAACTGTCGGATTATTGAAATTCGGCTCCGCGTATATTAATTTCCCTCCGGGTTGTAGCAACTTCAACTGAATCTTCTCCGGAAAACACTCTGGATGTCCCTTAATAAGCGCGTCTTTGTATTTCTTCGGGAAAATGTCAGGAGTCATACTTTGAGGCGGTAATACGAACGCCAGTAAAACAAGAGGGCTAACCGGTTCCCCCACTTCCAGTTTCAGCGTTTCAAAATAGTTAGGGCGCTTCGCTAAAAATGCTAACAAGTCGCTCGGTAATGGAGCAACAACCCCATTATAATAAGTCCGCCAGTATATTTCAGTCCCAAAATAATATCGGATCGTTGTAATAAGACTTATCAAATATTCATCGCATATCTTTTCCACATCATAAACTCCATCCCAGAAATATTCGTAATAAGACTTCTTCAAATTCTTGAATAGCTCATCGTATTGCAGAACATAATTCTTATGTAAAATATGTTTTTTACTTGAAAATGGTGTATGTTCAAGTTCATTGTTTTTGCTATTGTTATTATTAATATTGGGCTTGTCCAAATTGCGGGATATTCTCTCTCTTACTGCTTGAATCCTCTCTGATTCAATATCGCTCAGCCTCTTCAAAATCGCCATCAAGAACCGCTGGTTTATAAAGAGGTTGTTATTCTTCCAATGGATTAGGCGCATTGAGCGGTCAATTCTCCGCTGGTAGTTATACGCACTCAACAGCGTTCGCATATTATCCTCTTTGAATTTAAGAAAATAGATTGTTTTAACAAAATCGTTCCCTTCTAAAAATGACATGAAAACATAGTCCAGTAAATAGAGCAACTTCTTATTCATTAAATCATCCGGTTTAGTTTTAATGACTTTCATTTTGTTGAGAAGTGTCTTCTCGGCGTCGGAAATTTTCAGCTTCCCTCCGTGATGTCGCGGACGCAGTTGTTCAAAACTATCGCTATAAATAGAATCAGCCAACTTTTTACAATCAATATATACATATCTCTGGTCTTCTGGATACAATTTGTCAAATACAATTTTATTCTGTCTCGTTATCATAATCCACACATTTTTAAATATGAACCGCAATAAAAGAAGGATAACATCTCCGTCCGATGATATAATCACAAAATTGTCATCAGTTCCGTCTTCTATCTTCTCAATCATTCTCATATATTTGTGTTCCGCCTCACCCACTATATCACTTCCATCATAAACAACATTTAATTTCCCAAACTTATTCGCCTTTATCGCTTTTTTGAATTCAACATTGAATGATTCCATCAGGGGCGTTCCGGGTGTTATCCGATTCTTATCATATTTCATTCCTGATATGGTTTTCAGTGGTTTCGCATTTTTCATAAGTTTCTCAATATACGGAAACTTATAACGGCGCTCGCGCTGTTGTTCCATCTTTGAAAGAGGAGGTGGACCATCAATAGCAATATACAGTAATTTTTGAGGCTTAATTACCTTATTTACGAGATGAATCGTGTTCTCAATAACGAGCGCAATCAGCCTCTTTTCATAACTCTCGACGTCTTTTTTTATTGTGAAATCATAGACTACGTCAGTTGGAAAATCGACGATTGTATCATAAATGAAAGCGTTGAAATCGATGAATAAATAATGGACCGGAACTAATGGATTCGGCGCCGGTAAATGTATGGATGGATATTTTTTTATAACATGTCTCAATAAACCACTCACTCCCATTTTTGATTATATATTATAAAATATATAAAATATTCGTGTCCTTAAAGTGTTATTGATGTAATCGTTTTCATTTCTCCGTAATAAAAAAACCATGACGGATAAGTCTTACACAGCTTATACGCCTCTTCATGAGATTCACGTAGTCCATTTTTATCCATATATTTTACAATGAATGCGCCATTCTTTCCATCAATATCGCATACATCTTTTGGGAAAATTGACATTAGACCGGTATTATATGACTTAACTGGCGCCCCATTTTCCCAACCACATACCCGACTATATAAACGCCCAATTTCCATATATTTATATGTATAATATAAAATATAATTACTAAATAAAAATTATTACTAAATAAAAAGTCTTACTTTTTATTTACAAAAAAATTGAAAGAATAATCTATACTGTTTCTTAGAATTAAAATGCAATCTATTAGATTTTCAATAATTAATAATGGTAAACTTATTTGTAGATTTACAAATACCCAAGAAGAAGAAACGAAATCATCCAGACCGACGACAATTGTTGTTGTTTTGGATGAATCCGGTTCAATGGGAAATTATGGCATTGACGCAATGCGCAAGTTCAAAGAAGTCCATTTGAAATTTATGGACCATCAAACACGCGTTTGCGTCATCGCTTTTGAATCATGTTCAAGACTGGTTGAAACAACACTCCGAGATTTAAATCCGAGTGAATTTGGAGGAAAAGGAGGAACATTAATGTGTCCAACAATTCCATTTATTACACAAGTTTTACAGAAATATCAGGCAACTGATATTATGATGACTATTGTTAGTGATGGAGAAATTAGTGATACACATTCTTTTCCAAGTCTCTTTGAACAACAATGTTCTCGTTTTTTCAATTCTCAGAACGTTTCAATAACCATGATTCGCTTAACTACCGGTGGAACCCCAGCGGTAAGAGAATTATGTATGTATGCGAAATTATCCAGAGAAGGAGCTGGAGAATTGATTACTCTGAGTCCATATGAATTAGCGAAGTTCCATGAACTTTTCAAACCAAATCGCCAAAGTTTCCAAATCTCATCATCCTCCCCAAATCTGGGGAATGATATGTTCGGAAAACGTTCTGGATCAATCAGTTTGAGAGACGGACAGACCTTCTTCTTAGATAGTCTCTCAGAGATAACATGCGAAGGTGGTTCTCCAATTGAAATGATTGAGGCCTCGCTAACATTTGGGGCTCAATTATATGAGGCTTATCTCGAAGAACTGGTTGACCGGCTTGGACAAGCAAAAGTTCGCGGTGATTCTGGAATTGATTCGCAAATTGACCAATTGACTCAATTGTATGAATTATTACAGCAACAAATCGCGGTTTTGTCAAAACCGGCTACGGAAGCCAGTAGCGTAAATGAATCGTCTATGAGCTTTCGCGCAAGAAATCTTCTGCGAGAAAAAACAAAGGAGGCGAAGACAGTTCTTATTGCTTTACAGACTTTAAGAAATAAGCAAGGTGTCGCGGGAATGAACTCTCGACAACAAGCTGAATTCCTTCAAGAACTGAAAGATTCAAAGAACTCGAAGGATTTTGCTCGTAGAGCCAAAGGAGCTACTCCGGATGATTTACAGAAGAAAGTCAGCGAAGCCATCCAATACTTCATTTCGATGCTTCCAGCGCTAAAAGAAGCTCTTCGCATTCAAGAGGAGGCCGGAGGAGATATTCCAGTGGATTTCTTTTCACAGGAAGACTCTCTGACTGCTTTTATTTGTGCGATTGAAGCCATTGAAGAAGGACGCGAAGTATCAGTTCAAGAAGCAGTCCAACTTTTTGGACTTCTTGGTCTCGGTATAAGCCATGACATCGATAATGCGTATCCAGATGCTTCAATGTTATTTGGAAAAATTAACAAAGTATTTCATACTTGTTTCATGAATCAATCGACCCTCTGGGGTTGCCACGGAAAAGCTCAGGGCGATGGTTCATGGGGAATCATTAAATCTCCTTTTCATAAGGGAGACGATATTTCTTGTCTTACCGCGGTCGTCCCACTCAAATCATTAAATCATCCCCTCGTTTGGGAATGTATGATGAAAAGTGGAATGTTCGCTATTCAAACCTCGATTACAATCCGGCGCCGACCAGAACCTATCCCCAATGATATCCCATTTCTATATGGCGCATTGTTAAAGCACGTTCTCGGGGGGGAACCACGTTCCGAAGCAAATCGAACATTACTTCGTGATATCTTGGAAACTATGGCGGGAATGATGGCGTCCAAATCATGGACCGATATTATCGCGCAGATTGAGGAAAAGCACGTTTGCGCTTTCGTTGGCGACAACGGTTTTTCCCATTACTGGATTCCCTTGGTATTCATGATGTGTCGGGCCGAATTCGCAAGAATCGCCTCATCGAACGCAGATGTTTTGCGCGGAATGTTCGAATTCTGTATTTTTCGCCATTTTCAAACTTTGATGAAAGGACAGGACAGGACCCAAGCAATCAATGAATTCCTTGAAATTTCTGATAACCGGAAACAGCGAGTCCTACCGGACGATGTGGTCGAACCCGCTCTGGAAACAATTGCGTTTTCACGCGAGGTTCGCCCAACCGGTAAGTTCATTGGAACTTTCAACTGGATGCTCGAATTAATTCGCGACACTTGTTCTTTGATTTTTGAATTCAACGGTCTTCCCATTCCAACCGCAGAGAGTTTTCAACAAATGTTGGCCGGCGGTTCAGATTTTGGCGCATATCAGGTGTTTTCAATCTACGTCGGTCTCGCCTGTAATGGAGAGAATGACCGTTTCGACAAATCGAACGGTGGCGCCTACAAATGGGCTATTGAGTGTTCTCCGGAAGAATTCATTGGCGACGTAGTTGCTAAGATTTACCGCGAGGATTATGAAAATAGTGTCAAAGAAAAAGACGCGCGTATCCAAGCAAAAAAGGAGAGCGACTTTGTTGAAAAGTCTTCTTCAATCTCATTTGAAGAATTTGCCGAAGGGTTATCAATGATTCCTCCTCATCATTCACTCATTCCACGATTGATTGAACTTATGTCCAATTCATCGTGCGTTGAGCGCAAGAGCAAAATAACTCTCTTCTTTTTAGGAGAATGTGGGTCTTCGACTTACAATCAGGGCCTGATTCAAGCAAAATACTACAAACAATTCATTGACTTGGGTATTTTTGATGAAGAAGAAGTCGCTTCTATCAAGAAGAGAATGAGTTCATGGACGCGAATTGATTTGCTCAAAAGAAAAGCAAATGAACGCGATTTTGTGAATCAAGTAAATTGTCTTTCTTGGCTCCACAAAAATGCCGGACTAAGAGATGGTTGTGCTAATTTTGGGAGACTCGCAAGAGTAGACCCAGAAAAGTATGACACTCTCATATTGGGATACGTAGATTCTTCATCTGACCCTGCAACACTCGCTGGTTTTGGTCCTTTAATCAAGGCCGAACAAGCGCGGTCTAAGCTATGTGTTGAAGCGATTGGATTTGTTAGCTTGAAGCAATACAAGCTCCATTTAGTTTCCCAAGAAAAATTCAACGAGTGGAAATCGTTTCTTCGTAATTTCCGTAGTTTTGAATCGACGAAACCAGAGTTCTATGAAGCGTATCATCTTGAAGCTGGAACCTATTGGAATCAAGAACACAAAAATGGTTCTCTTCGCGCGTAATCATTTTTGTTGAATCAAATTGATTAAATTGATTAAATTTATAATAAAAATAATTTGGATGCGTTTGTGATTGCTCTCTCGACATCAACGAAAAACGAACTTTTTAGCAGGTGGTTTCGGTGTTTCCGGTTCCGGAACAACAAACCCTTCATAATCAGTTATCTTCGTATCCTCCATATCATCCTTTTTCGGTTTGAACTGGCGCTCAGTAAGAAGTGATTTGTAGCCGACCGCCTTGTAGAATTGCCACTCATCATAGAAAATCTTCAAGTGCTCCCGAGCCCAAGCAAACCATTCTCTATCGCGGAAAACGGGATTAACTTGATAAATCTCAATCTTCCAATAAGTTGGGCCAATGAACTTAATGTTCTTATTTTCGGCCATTCCGCTGATAATGAACTCATTAATCGCCTCTCCTTTGATAAAAAACTCGCTATGGACAGTTTTAATAGTGTCCGCATCAATACGGAAATCGATTGATACCCCACATTCAATATTTTCCGTTATTAAACCAGCCTCAACCATCTGGATATGCTCCATATACTCTTCGCAAGAACTGAATTCGGCCAGCTTACATTCAAGGAAATCGCACCTCTCCAAGTCGCAAACTTCGAGCTGTCCCTGCATTTGGGCCCAATAATAATCAGTAGGTGTCCCACAGATGACCCTCCTTGGGGGACACTTGATTTCCAGCATAACGCCATCATCAGAAATTCCATCGGGGGATGCCCCCAAAAAGAAGTTCTCCGGCGCCGGATGACGCATACAACCGAAATCAGTAATTGTTTTTCCGGTGCGTCTCTCGTAAATACGCGTCGCAATAGGTTCATATTTAGTCCCCCATCGTGTATATTCATTACCCTTAAATTGTGCTGGTTCATACCCGCATTTTTGAAGTAATACTTCTTTTCGCGAACCAATATAACCCAATATATTACCCCAACCACTTGCCGTCAATAGATTCTCCCTGAATTTATACCATTCTGGACTCCTCTGTTCGGGTAATGTCTCATTTATTTGACATAGGACGCGAAATTGCTCGCGAATCTCGGCCTCGGGGCGTCGCAGGGACCGAATAACTTTCCATATCTCTTTGGGGAGCTTGTCTTCATATAAGATACCGAACTCCTTTAATATCGTATATGATATAATTCTATAAAGTTCTGTTTCTTTTATATCTGTATCCCCATCTAAAAAATCGAATTGATTCTCCATAAGAGCCTCATATATAATTTTATCATAATAGTAAGGTAATAATCCCATTGTTTTATTCTATAATAATTGTTAATGTTTTAAATCATTTTTTATACTATTCGTAAAAAATGAATTTAATTTTTTATAATATTTACATTATACAAAATGACTCCAAATGTTAAAAATGTGGTTATTGATGGGCTTATTTTCGCGGGTAAAACGACAGCCATATCCAACTTAAAGACGCGTTTGACCTCATCCGCGGATACAACCTTCAATTTTTTTGAAGAACCGGTCGAATCTTGGATGAATGAGGGCTGGTTAGAGAAATACTATTCGAACATATCTAAGTTCGCGTCGTCATTTCAAATCCGGATTATTCTGTCCCATATTAAACAAAAGAATGAGATTGAAGAAATCAATCGTGGTCAAGAAGCGAAAAATATTGTAAATATAAGTGAGAGGAGCGCGATAACAACACTGAATGTATTTTCGAAAATGTTGATTTCTGATGGCGTCCTCGACGAGATTGAGTTCAAGCTACATGAACAGATGATTGAAATGTTCAAGTATAAGAAGCCGGATATGTTGATATATTTGAATATCGACCCAGAAATTGCTCTTAGGAGAAATTTAAAGAGGATGCGAAATGGTGAATCGAATATTAAGATTGAATACTTGCGCAAATTGAATCAGGCTTATCTAAATGAGCTCGGAAACTTAGCGGAAAATATTATCGTGATTGATGGAACACTGGATGAGGCTGAGATTGTTGATAAAATAATGAAGCATCTTGTTTGATTACTATAAAATATGAGCCATTAATATTTCGAATGGTTCTTTAAAATTATAACTCATATCATTTAAACAGAGAAATTTAGGTTTTTTATAGTATATTCTTAGAAACATTTCTTCTCTGTATTCTTTATTTCCGAGATGATATACAATTACATCATTATAACGATTTAATATAATATTATTATTTAATATATTATCAACATTTATGCTAAAAAATAGATACTGTATATAATTATTTCCTCTTACACGATTCACTCTTAATTCATGTAATAACTTAGGATACTTTTCTTCTATGAATTTTAGGGTTGATTTGCGCAATATTTTTGTATGGTGATTATTAATTAATTGAATTGACGGATTTGCTTGTTTGAATAGTTGAGATGTTAAATAAATTCTTTTATTATATTCATTATTATCTTTATTACGTTCATTTATTCCATTATAATTTCTAAAAATGATTTTATCTCCTTGTAATATATCTGATATATTTATATTAGATGTGTGCATCATGTCATCATTATTATAAAGAATTATTTCGCTTAATTCCGGAATATTGTGAATAAATGATTCTATAACATCGCTGTTAAATGTCGGTAAATATTTTTTGGGAATAATTTCGGTGTGGTCAATTATTTTAACTTTCGGATTTAATTCTATGGGAGGAATCTGTTTATTTGTAATAATATAAATTATATTTATCCATGGCATGAACTTTAATACACTTCGGACTGAATATGTTATTTCATTAATATTTATAAATCGAATCGGTTTATTATTTACTTTATCTTTTTCTTTTAAAAATCTATTTTTCTCTTCTATAAATTTTGGATCAGTTCCGTCGCAATATGTAAAAACCATGTCTATTTTCATTATATAATTTATAATAATATTATAATTATTGAAATACCAATACTAAAAAAGATACTTAAAAAAAGGAGCAATATACTAATTATGGAAATCTGGATAATAGTTGCTCTAACTTGTGAATATGGTATCGGTTTCCAAAATAAAATCCCTTGGAATTATAAAGAAGACCTCCAACACTTTAAGAGGCTAACAATCGGAAACGCCGTCATAATGGGTAGGAAAACGTATGAATCAATCGGGCGCCCATTACCATCACGACATAATATAGTTGTCAGTTCAACTAATATAGACGGTGTTAAAACAGTTCGAGCAATCGAAGATGGGGTCGCATATGCGCAGTCGCTAAATGTTAAATATTTATGGGTTTGTGGTGGGGCCACTATTTATGACTATTTTCTAAATAATTATGCGATCGATGGCTTCTCAATTACAGAAATTCCTTATCACAAATGCGACACATTTATAAAAAGTGATATTTCCGAATATTTAACAAACTACAAAAAACAGTTTAAAACAAAAATGAGAGGGAATGATATAATAATAAGGATGTATAGTCGCGAGAATATTACATATCGGACAGTGGATGATGATTATCTGGATTTAATTGCGCGAATAATGGAGAACGGTGAGAGACGGGAAACGCGTAATGGCGAAACATTGTCGGTCTTCTCTGAAAAGATAAGCATTGATTTGCGAAAGGGATTCCCTCTTTTGACGACGAAAAAGATGTTCTACAACGGTATTATCCACGAATTATTATGGTTTATAAAAGGAAATACTGACAGTCGAATATTAGAGGAGAAGGGCGTTAAAATATGGAGCGGGAACACATCTAAGGAATTTTTAGAGGCGAACGGGCTACCATACGAAGAGGGAATTGGGGGACCAATATATGGTTATATGTGGAGGCGATTTGGGGAGAAATATAAATATCAGGTTGGCGCAGAAGAAAAAGAGACAGTTGGATTAGAGAAAGGGGTGGACCAGTTAAAGAATATTGTAGATGAAATTCGGAAGAACCCGAAATCGAGGCGCCTTTTTATGAGTGCGTGGAACCCCTGTCAGCTGGACCAGATGTGTCTCCCCCCATGTCATGTGTCTTACCAATTTTATGTTCGGAATGGGGAGCTGGAATGTCAGATGTATCAGAGGAGCGCCGATGTATTTTTGGGCCTACCTTTTAATATTGCGAGTGTCGCATTACTCACTCATTTAATTGCGAGTGTGTGTGGGCTCGGAGTCGGAAATATACATGTGGTTATCGGGGACGCCCACATTTATAAAGAGCATCTCGACGCGGTTAAAATACAGTTGGGGCGCAGGAATGAGCGCTATATTTTACCGTCGCTTAGATTGAGGCGAAAAGCGCAGGAAGTGTGGGATTATAATTTTGAAGATATTGAAATTGTAGATTATGAATCGGCCCCCGCAATCAAGGCGCGGATGCTGTGTTAGTCTTCCGGCGCTTATATTGCTTCGGTGTTGTTTCTTCGAAAGTCCGCTTCTTTTTTGTGTTCAATTTTGTTTTGTAAGAATGACAATCGAGACAAAGTAGCTGGAAATTGGAGAGGTCATTTGTTCCAAAGTATTGGAGTTCTCTTATGTGGTCCTCATTTGAGCCACGTGTAATATCTCCAAGAGTAGTTCCACAACAGTCGCACTGGTTATTGAATTTGGTTGCAAGATCTATTTTTTCGGACAGTTTCAATGCTTTCCTTTTTTGAATAAAAGCCTCAAAGCAATTCGGAGTGTGATATCTTTCTATGAGGTAAAACAGATGATGGACAATTTTCCGGTTCATTTCTCCTCGAATTTGATACCGTTCATTTATTTGAATTTCTGGAAAAATGCTCTGTAAAATGATAAGAATTGACTCAGAAACATCATACCGAATATTTATATAATTCAGTTTAATATTTCCTCTGCGGTTTGAATGATATAAATAAATGCGGTCGCAGTCTCTCTCATATGATAAATAATAATACGTATCTTTATCAGTCTCCATTTCTGAATTGTCAAATACGAGGAGATGTGTCCATAAATCAATAGGAGCAGTTAGATAATATGGATTAGAAAGGATACAATATATTAAGTATCTGAGTTTTTGATAAGTGTCATCTGAAAGATTGTTGTCTTTACAGAATTGCAATATATTCGAATCTATTGAAATCATTTTTACATTGTGTAAAAATGAAAATGATTGTTTTTCAATTTTTATGGCGGGCTCGATGGAATTAAAAGAGCGCTTGTTATAAGCATATTACAATTGTTCGTAGTTGTGATATATCCCCGCGATATAATAGAAGTTTGATTGTTTAAAACATCCTGAAATCCAACATCATAGCTATCTCCAATATCATTAACATTCGCAGTTATAAAAGACGAGTTAGATGTTGGGTAATTGGTATCATTAATAAAATCCAGATAATTTACGCGGGGGCTTAAAAGAATGTATCTCGCAAATGTTTCTAACCAAGGGTTTGCAGTTGAAAGAAGTGTTGCAAAATTGGGAATTGCTAAAATCGCTGAATTTACCGGCGCTAAAAGTGTTTTGTTAGTAGTTGTTTGATAAAGTGTAATCAATGCAGGGAACGCATCAACAATCCTTTTAAGAACAGACAACTCAACTGTATCAGTTAGATGTGTATATAGATTTGCTTTATCAATCCATGGTATTGGGCGTGGAACTCCTCTTTCAGTCATTATTATAGAATAGATTATTTATTCGTATTCCCAGTAATTTAAATTTCGTAAATAATTCTATGAAATTCAAAAAAAATATAGTCAATATTCTTCAATCACAAGATATTTTAAGTGAGTTTAATCAAAAAATAGTAGATGATGATTTTACGAATGATATTTGGGGATTTCATAATATAATTACGAATAAGATTGACAAAATTGTGGATTGTATATTTACAATGGACGCAACTACTAAATTATATTGGTCAATCGACCGGAAAAAGACAACTAAAACATGTATTGAGTCAGATGAAAAAACGCAAATTTGTAAAGTGGAGATTTCTCCAAATCAGGAAGTTGAGCTTTTTATCTGGACAGAAGAAAAGAACGAGATAACACTGAAAACCATACGCAATATAGTAAGAATCGTGGATAAATTAGAGACCTTATTCCTAACTGATACGGAGAATGATTCATTCGAGGAAATCTTCGGCTTTCGGAAGCGGTTCCACTTCGATAATTACAGGTTCCTCTTAATTAAACATTTGTGCTCATTAGATGCGGATGACTTCATAAAGGAAATGATTGATAAAATAATAAAACACGCGAAAGTGGAGCGCGTTGTTGAGAGCAATACACCCCTCTTTTTTAGCAATGTATTCCAAAATATTATGCAAGAAAATTGTGGAATGAATGACCCATTCCGTGATTACAGGGAGAAAATATTGAACCACTTGCGCCTCACGCAAAAAGAGAGAGTTAGTGCGAATATTATTACAGACCGAAATATAATTAAAAGTGCAGAAGAAGATAAGCCAATTCGCTTAAATATTGCACACGATGTTTCCATTTTTAAGAAGGGGGCTTATAAGACAATAATGGGGGATATATTCTTCGTAGTTGAGTATAATAAGAAGGAGGTCTATTTTGAGCCGACATATAGTATTGTTCTTTTTAATGCGGTTAATGATATAGAGCCAACGATTCGTAGTATAATTGAAACAGAGAGAAGCAATTATGAAGTATTAGTTTATACTGAATCAATGGCATACGTTAGCAATATTGAGAAATATATCAAAAAATATATGTTCAAGAATCAATTCAAGATAAAGTTCGTTATACCGCAGAAAGTTCATCCCTTTTCGGAAATTCAGAAAATGTTGATCTTGGCGCGAGTTGCATCTTCATTACACGATTACATATTCTTCTGCGGGGCTGGATGTATTTTTCCGAAGAATTATATTCGCTTCATTGATGAAAAAAAATTGGCGGACCCATCTAAAATGTATATTGTTTCGGAATGTAATATGCTCAATCGAGCGAATGGGTCAATTACTCTTTATGTGGCAAATCATAACCGGCTCTATCATTACTATATAGAATGCTTATTCCCGATTCTTCATCGGTCCGTAGTTGAAAAAATAAATTACCAGTCGCCACTATTAAATAAATTACAAAAATTTAAGGAGTTCAAAAATTTTTTAATGAAGAACGGGACAATCCAAGAGATTGAGATAATAACATCGATTCGAACAAAGGACGCCCTCCATATTTTTGAAGGATGATTTTATTTTTTGAAAAAGTTTAACACCATAAATAATATAACGAGAACTAACAAACAAATGAAAACAATCAGAAGAATTTTAACGGTTTCATCCATTTTGTCTTTTGGCTTGTTCTTGTCTTCATTGATGATTATCTCAGTGGGCTGTCTATCTTGATAGGCGAAAGGATTATAGTATGTGTATGGTGGATAATAACCGTTCCAGTCGTTGCGGTAATGTCGATCATAACCGCCTCCTCCACCACCGACATGAATAACATTGTTATTATTATTGCGGTCTCGGTCGCGGTCTCGGTCGCGGTCCCTATTTTGTTCCCAATTATACCTATCAAAATGACTGGATGGTTGGCCCTGATGCTGAAAACCAGTTGGGGTTAGGCGACCTCCAAGACTTGAAAATTGCGATTCATGACCTCCACCACCTCCTCCAATGCTACCACCTCCTCCAATGCTACCACCTCCACTTGACCCTCTAAAACCTTCAATTACCATTAATTATATCAAAGAATATAAAAATTTATTCTTTTATATAATTAATGATTAAAGATTTATTGACAGATTCATTAAAATGTGGTTTGTCTTCAACAAATGAAGGATTAAACGGGGTCCAAACTCCTAAATGGAAAGATGCTCTGGCGGTTTTCATTGTTCTAATCATTTACGTAATAATTATTTTACTAATTGGCCAGTTCCTCTGGAATTTAGTATTATGTAAATTGATTACAGTCGCGAAACCAGCGGAAAGCATATGGCAGATTTTAGGACTCGCAATATTACTCAATTTACTATTTTTTCGTTAAATAAATATTATTATTTTGATTCATCATAATAATACGAATGGATAACTCATCTCTTATACCAAAATTCATAATCTGTAAGAAAGGAACTAATTTAGATAAATTGTCGGTTGTGAACTATTTTAGAATAAACGAGTATGATTCTTTAAAGAACGATGCAAATGATATTCTTCTGAAAAATGAACTATTTATAACGAAGACATACGCCGAACAAGGAAGCACCGGAGATTTTAATAGGTTTATCACTCATTTTCTTACGTGGAAATATATTTATGATAATTCGCTTGAATATGCAATTATTATTGAGGATAACGTTCGCATATTCGCAAGTATTAATAAAAACATAAATTCGATTTTACAAAATGTTCCAGAACTGTTTGATTATGTTGGATTATATTTGAACAATCGGGATTTAGAACAACCGAATGGAGAAATTGAAATCCAGACCGAAGTTCATCAACCTCACGCGTATCTAATTACATTGAACGGGGCGCGAAGATTGCTTAAATTGACGCGACTATGGAAAATAAACCGGTCGCTTGATAAACAAATTTTTTATTATATTAAACAAAAGTTTTTGCGAGGATATATTATAAAGAAGCAGTTTCTCTATTCAAATAAAATAGAATATCAACCAGTTCTAATAAAAGGAATAAAAGATGAAAACATTAAACCAGATGGTCTTACAATGAAAGAAGTTCAAGAAATTGAGGCTGAACTGTTAAAATTTAAACAAATCGGAGTTAGTGTAGATGTTATTGATAAACTATTAGAAGTTGAAAAAAATGATGAAGCTATTATTCAAAAAATGATGGAGACAACTGAATCAAAAGATGAAGATATTATTATTGAAAAAATATCAGGGAGATTAAATGATAATGAAGAAAACGAAGAATTTATAGAGAAACTTTCAAAGAAATTGTATGAGATTTTGGAATTGGAATTATAATGCCCATGAATGGAGTCGAACCATCATCTACCTGATACCAAAATGTTTTACCACTAAACTAATACTACAAAAGTAGTATACTGGATTCAAACCAATGTATTCTATACCAAGTTTGCTCTGCCTGTTTGAGCTACACGGACAATTACCATAAAAATTTTGCTCGAATTTACCATCAATTTTTATTGATGGTAAATTTATAATCTTATTTTTTATTTTTTTTTATTCAATTTATTTTTATTGCGGTTCATATACCAATCGCCGACAATATTGTTTAATTTATAAAGTGTATAGGTCGCAGCGCCCACACTGGCCCCAAGTGGATAAATCAACTCATAAACGAACCCACCTTTCTGAGTTTTTTTATTGTGCTTATTGCATACGAACCCATTTCCATGAATGTGACCTCCACACATCTTTCCGTTTTTATTTATATAAGAACAATTACTCATACTATTATATAATATAATATTTTTCATCTCCGACTAATAATTTGATATAATGTCCTTCTTTATTCAAGCTCTTTTCATACTGACCGCCGATTTTAACATTTGATTGGGCAGATATCTTCCAACTATTATCACCAGTATTAATTATCAAAAGTTGTCGCCCTACCATTTCTTGTGTGGGCTTGGGGAGTGATAATTTACCGACAATATTTGTTCCTAAGAAGACTACTGTTTCATGATTTGCGGATAATGATTCCAAAAATGAATCGTTTTCAAATGTGTCATCGTATTTAAAAACATTCTTGACTAAATTTCCACTGGCAGGTCCGGCTTCTCCTTGTAGGCCCTGTGGACCCTGTTCTCCTTGTGGACCCTGTTCTCCTTGTGGACCCTGTTCTCCTTGTGGACCCTGTTCTCCTTGTAGGCCCTGAGGACCAGCTTCTCCTTGTGGACCCTGCTCTCCTTGTGGGCCCTTCTCTCCTTGTGGGCCCTGAGGACCAGCTTCTCCTTGTGGACCCTGCTCTCCTTGTGGACCCTGCTCTCCTTGTGGACCCTGTTCTCCTTGTGGGCCCTGCTCTCCTTTTGGTCCATCTTCTCCTTTTGGACCCTGTTCTCCACTTTTTCCATCCCCTGCGGAAACATTCAAATTTCCAAGTTTATCTTTAACTATTTCATCCACATTTTTTGAAATATTTGCCGAGAAACTTTTCTTATATTCCTCTAAATCAAGGAATTGTTGAAGAATAAATTTATATAGGTCTTGCTCCTTCTTCTTAATTTTTCTTAACTCTTCATCGAGTGTGTGTTTAGAAACATAATCCATATTTTAAAGAAATAATATAATAAAAAAAATTATACGCAAATTATATATGATTCATCTTCCAAAACGAAATATAATAACAAATCATAAAATAATAGATAAATCAAACCTCAAATATAAACAATATAAACACTCTCTAAAACCAAATGGCCTATGGTATTCATTGTATTCATCGTGGTATAACCATATCACATTTCAAGACATGGAGTATAAAATAAAAGATTACATTCATAAAATTGAGTTAAATAAAAATATTTTTACAAACTTACAAAATCCAGACCCAAATAAAATCTTACAAATAAAAAATCTGGATGATGTCGCAATATTTACAAGAAAATATAAAATCGCAAAAGGAAACAGAAAAAAAATGAATATGGACACAAATTCCAAAATATATTTCAATTATTCTGAAATTGATTGGAAAAAAGTTGCGAACGATTATGGAGGAATCGAATTTTATCCGTATATAAAATATTCAAGTCTGTTTTTCAATAAAAAACCACTTGAAATATATATATGGTACTCCTCAATTGATATATCATCTGGATGTATTTGGAATACTAAATCAATTATTCAGACAATAAAACTAATGTATAAAAAAGACTTAAAGACAAAGTATTATATTTCAATATGAACTATAAATGGATTCTTGTAGCAGTTGGGGTCCTTTTATTATTTATCCTTTATACGAAAAGGGATAAAAT
>JACCED010196689.1_pt1 | contig 32712 bp, 21 predicted proteins | sample 7455021 | NCBI WGS metagenome assembly JACCED01 (sample SAMN15323456, study PRJNA562643) | freshwater metagenome | isolation source: river surface water | place: USA:Blue River Watershed | collected 2017-08-19 | reverse complement strand
TCATGGCCCAGCCAACCATTCTTGAACTTCCTCCGGTACCTAAGTATTTTGCAATGGCACCATAGCTTGTAACTCGCCCCTTGGGTACTAAACGTACCACATCAAAAACGTTTTGAAAAAAATCTTGTGTCTTGGGCGTGTATTGCATCTCTATAAATGCTTTTTAATCTCCTCTATGTCAACTTGTTTTTCTGGATAAGCTTCTGGTGCAGTTTTGCTAGCAGCTGTTCTAATTAATTGGGCTCTAGTTTTGATTGGTTCCGGTACTGCGTCATAGTCAAATGGACAATGCTTACAAGCTTCGCCACAACAGTATCCTCTTGCTTCATGGTATGCTGCAGTAAATACCCATTTACCTTTTGGGTCTATATAATAATGTACGCCTTCAATCATTTTTTAAAGTCCTTCTTTTTAATCTTCTTTTTTTGCTCTTGCCGCTTCTGCTTCCATTCTAATTAATTCACCTGCATCCATTGGGATATCCTTGATGGCTTCTTTCAGCACTTCATCAAGTGCTATTGGTAATTCCTTATCAATATTAAACTGAATATAGTGAATCTTGTTACTCTGTGCGATATCCAATCCTTCGTAGTAAGTTTTGATTAAACAACGAGGATCAATAGTAGGCTCGGCGTATAAATTGTCGGTTTTATAGATTAGGTTCAAGCCATACAGCTCAATTACTTTCAATGTGAAGTTATAGAGTAGGGGGCTGTCGGTTTTTAAATGCACAATACCAGCATTCATATCGCTATTGTTTCCGCTACCATTTTTTAAAAACTGTTGGTACAGTCTTAAAAATTTGGGATGGGTCAAGCGTTTCTTTGCTTTAGACCATCTTAATTGAGGATCGGGGAAAGTGATCCATATTTCATCCACCTCGTCTTTTGCAAAGTAATTTGTTGTTAGTTCAATTTGAGAACGAACAAATGCAATATTTTTTAATCCTTCTTTGTTCGCAATACTTGCCCCTTTCCAAATACGATTGCCTTTCAAGTCTACGCCAATGAAATTTTGCTCAGCAAACATTCTCCCTAAACCCACTGCATATTCACCTCTTCCACAAGCGAGTTCCAAAGTGAGTGGCTTAGCGAGTGCAGGCTCATCTGAACCTAATGCGTTAAAAAACGCATGCCATTTACCTTGCATATCCTGCGGATACTCTAACACATTTTCATATGCCTTGATCGCCGCAAATTTGATTAATTTTTTCTGCCCCATACTTTACAAAGATACTTCTTAGGGTTGATTTTTTGGAATTTATACGTTGTATTCCAGTATTTGTATAATATATATTTACACTATTAAGTTCATCATTAGAGTTAAGCATTCCAAACCAAACAAACCAACCAAAACAAACAAACCAACCAAACCAAACAAACCAACCAATACAACCAAAGCAACCCAATCAAACAAACCAACCAACTAAACCAATTCAAAGTCCCTAATGAGTCTATCAAATACATCTACAAACCTATCAACATATGTCAATAGTGTTTTACAACCTTTTTAAAAGTGTGGAATACATGAAACATATAAGGCTTAAGATGTGTGTCATAAACCACATTAAAATAAAGTGTGGTTTATATGAAAAAGAGTAGGCTTGAGGTGTGTGTTATAGTCCACAGTTTTAAAATCAATGTAAAACACACATGGATTTTATCAAGTCACAATTTTAATTCATCAGAAAATGAATATTATGAAATCAAATAAAACAAATGCCAACGATAATAATAAATACAGCATTAACATAGACTTCAGTGATAATATAGACTTCAGTGATAACATAGATTATAACGATGGTACTTGCTATAATAGAAAACTGAGAAAAAATGATCAAGAAAGTCAAGCCCAACAGTACAGACATATTGGAGAGAGCATGAAAGCTGCTAGGCTTAAAAGACTTTTTTCAATAAAAGAATTAGCTTCACGAGCAAAAGTGGATCGGTCTACTATCTATCATATAGAAAAAGGCAAACCTACAATTTCATTATTTTCGTTTTTGAACGTTTTAAAAGCCCTCGATTTATATGAAGATGTGATGCGCTTTATTGACAATGACGTTCAGGGTAATATCATTTTCAAAAGAAAAATGATGATTAAAGAAAATACTAAAAATTATAAACTATAATTTCATTAGCTGAGTCGCTTTTTGGGCTACAATTGGCGCAATAGCCACGCCCATTCCGCTCATCCTTACGGCACAAAATACATTGGGTTGCACCTGCTGAATGATCGGCTTTTTGATTTTACCCATTCCCATTGTGCCACTCCATCTGAGTTCTATTTTTGGCTTCTTAGATCCCTTTGGTAAAATTCGTTGCATCATAAACTGCTCTAGTACTTTTTGGATGGTTGCAGAAGTATCTAATGAATAGGTTTTTTCATTTTTAAAATCCGCATTTCTTGCGCCCCCTAATAACAATCGATTTCCTAGATTACGGAAATAATAATACCCTTCGTCATAATGGAAACATCCCTTGAACTTTAAATTTGGAATAGGCTCAGTTACAAAAACTTGTCCTCTTGCTGGAACAACGTCTAATGACGGGATAAGTAATTTAGCAAATCCGTTAGTGCATACCAACATCTGTTTAGCTTCTATTGGTGCTTCTAAATTAGTTTCTATGGTCACACCCTTGGCGTGATTTTTAAACTTTTTCACTTCTGTACTAAATAGAATTTGCACCCCTTTTGCTTGAACTGCTTTTTGTAGGGCCAATACGAGCTTTGCTGAATTCAATTGCCCCTCTAGTTTGTTATAAGCTAGGGCTTCGATTCCCTGAAAACCTAATTTGTTGATCTCTTTGCTAGCATTGGTATAAATTGGAAGGTACTTGCCATTTTTTTTAGGCGTCTTTAATACGGGTGCAAGGATTTTATTTAAGTAAGCAATATCATCATCTAGCTTTGAGATATCATACCCTTCTTTTTTCGATCCCTTATCATCTCTTTCTTTTTTACCTTTAGATTCTTTTTTATTTTTTGCTATTTTTTCCTGTCCTTCAAATAATTCATATCCTCCCCATTGATTGTAGTCAATGTCTTTATCTTTAAAAACTTTCTGAATTCTTTGCAATCCATCATATCGCATCTTTACGGTTTCAAGCATGGCTTCTTCACCCATTAGCGCTACATCATACATTAATTCAGATACGCTTCCAAAGCAGGAGAATCCGGCATTGCGGGTACTTGCCCCAGATGGTATCACCCCACGTTCTAATATGGTGATATTGAGTTTTGGATTTTTTTGAATGGCTTCGTAAGCGGTCCATAATCCAACAAACCCACAACCTACAATCACTAGATCCTTTTTTGCAAAATAGGTTGACTGCTCCCATACTGATATTGCCATGCTGATGATTTTAGATTTCTAAGGTCCTACTTTTTTATCAATTGTATATAAAAAAACCGCCCCCATTTGGGAGCGGTTCAAAGCAGCTATTTGAGTGACTCAATAAGTGAACTCAGTGTAGCCAACTAAAATTATCTTCCGAAGATATATCTTAAACCAATCTGTGCTTGCCAAACGTCAAATACAGAAGAGTTCTTTTGATAGGTATCTCTGATCAATGTTGTTGATCCATCCACATTCTTTTGTGTAGCCAATTTGTATAATGGCTCACCAGCTGAGTTCGTTGAACTGTACGCTAAGATTTGTGGGTTAGTAACTCTTTGAGAAACACCCCATTTATTATTGATTCTGTTACCAATGTTCAAGATATCAGCTCTGAATTGTAAAGTATTGCGTTTGCCTTTAACTTTAACAAAGAACTCCTGTACAATGGATACATCAAAACGGTGTAACATTGGTAATACAGATCCATTACGCTCTGCATATTGACCTTTACGTGTGCTCAAATATTTATCTTGGTTAACGTAGTTCCAGAATGTAGCTTGTTGTTGCGCCTCTGTGTAAGTAATATTTCCTACAGTTAAAGGTGCAAATTTGATTTCTGTTGCAGATTTTGGAACATAGATTAATTCATTGTTCGCAATACGGTCTCCATTCATATCACCAGAAATAGTGTAAGAGAATGCACCTGCTTGAGAACCGATATAACCGATTGAGAAACTTGTAGTACCACCATATTCACCACCATATTCAATTTTATATCCTAATAAACCTACGATTCTGTTAGGAATATTGAAATCTGAATTAGACAACCTTAAGTCATTGTTACCGTTTACAGATCTTGCACCTGTCCAGCTACCTGAAGCAATTGAACCAGCGCTCATGAAGTCAGTAGCATTAGATGTAGTCCAAGCTAATGATCCCCATAATCCTTTTCTGTATGGCATTTCTAATTTAACTGTCATTGACTTATAATCACCTTGGTTTTTATTGGTCAATACAATTGCGTTTGATACGTTGTTGTTCACTCTCACAGTCGCATCAGATCCACCAAATCTTAATCTGTTATCAGCACCTGCAAATTGAGCAACAGCACCTTTCAAGTTTGCATTGTAGTAATGCACTGCATTTAAGTTCTTATTAAACAAGAACTCAATTGTTCCAACAAAACCAAAAGGTAATTTTTGGTCTACTGCTAAGTTTGATTTCCAAACCTGAGGGAACTTGTAGTTCTCTTCTGTTAAAGCGATATCAAATGTAGTAGGCAATGTTGGTGTAGAAGGAATAAAGTATTTGTTTGGATTTGCAGTGAAACCATAGTTGGTTGCTGCAGCACCACTTACATCAATAAATCCTGTTAACACACCATTGTTACCAATTTGGTTAGAGATAAATACATATGGAGGACGTCCAGTGAATACACCTGTTCCACCACGTACTTGTGTTTTCTTCTCACCATTCACATCCCAGTTGAAACCTAATCTTGGTTCAAATAAGATTTGTGTTTTTGGCATCACACCTGTATTGAATTTAGCACCATTTGCAAAAGTCATTGCAGTGATCGCTGGGTTTTCAATTGCAGTATTTTCAAATCCAATCACAGCCATTCTTAAACCAGCTGTTAATTTTAAATTCTTATTGTATTGGTATTCATCTTGACCATAAATATCTAAACGAGATGTTTTTAATACTTGCATTGGATCAACCGCTCCTGCTAATGCAGAATAACGGAATTGAGTACGTGCAGGTACAAAAGTAGATGGCGCACCGCCTGCTGCGATAGATTGATTCGCTGCAGTATAGAAATCTGCTAAGCTATTGAATACATATACACCATTCGATGCAGGGAAGAACAAGTTGTTAGACTGATACTTCTCAAAATTGAAACCAGCAACAATAGTGTGCTTGTCTAAATACTTAGTTACGTTATCTGTGATATGGAAAGTGTTATAGTCTAATTTGTTTCCTGGCGTAAATGGATCAAAACCTACAGAGGTCAATGTTGTTGAACCAGACTTAATATCAATGGTTGGGAACATTTGGCTTCTATAAGCTCTGTCTTCAATTTGCTTGTCATAACCAATAATCAAATTGTTATGTAAAGTGTTGGATAACTTACTATTTAATTCAAGTACAATAGAACGTGTGTTATCCATGATACCATAACCACTGTTCTGGAAAGACATGGCTAAAGCTGAGTTAGTTCTGTTTCCAAAACCTGCTGAAGTTGAGTTAGAAATATTGATATCTGCATTTGAGTTATGGTGTACATAACGGGCAGTTAATTTATGCATATCATTGATGTTCCAGTCAGTTCTGATCAAGAACTTCTCAGAAACAGTTGCATTATTGTATCCTTCCCAAGGACCTGTTGTGTAGTTAAACTTCTCTTGCATGAACTTAGATAATGTTTCTAATTCAGTGTAAGTTGGTCTTGAAATTTGAGAACCTGTTAATGGAGAACCTGTAGAGATCCAGTTAGTTCCTGGCTCTGTTTTCTCTAACTTCTCGTAGTTTGCAAAAATGAATAATTTGTTCTTGATAATTGGCGCACCAATTCTAAAACCTTTTACTTTCTCGCTGAACTTTGCAGGAGTTACTTTCACGCCATTTGCTCTTGTACCGTTATACTTAGTTGAGTTGTCTCTTTCTGTTTGATAGTAAGAACCTTCAATTTCGTTGGTACCAGATCTTGTTACAGCGTTGATACCAGCACCAGTGAAACCTGATTGACGAATATCAAATGGAGCGATGTTCAATTGTAATTGCTCAATCGCATCTAATGAGATAGCAGAAGCACCAGTTCTACCTCCTGCTTGTGCAGAAGAACCTAAACCGAAACCATTGTTAAATTGAGAACCATCAATTGTAAAGTTGTTCAAACGAGAATCTTGTCCACCGAAACTAGCACCATTACCATTTGAATTGTACTTTGTAATACCATCAATTGTTCTTGGTCCAGTTACTGGAATATTTTGTAATTCTCTTCTTCCAAATTGTTGTGCAGTTCCAGTTCTTTCTTTAGAGAATAAGCCGCTTCTATTGCTAGCAACAACTACATCTTTTAAGTTTGAACCAGTTGCATACAAAACGAAGTCAACATTTGTAGCCACACCTAAGTTGGTAGCTATTTCAGTTACTTGATCATTTTTGTAACCAACAAAGCTAGCTGCTACTGTAAACGGTCCACCAACTCTTACAGCTGGGAACACGAATGCACCTGTTTTGTTTGTTACTGTTTTGTACGTTGTACCAGTTGGAACGTGCGTCGCAATGACTGATGCACCAACCAATACTTCTTTCTTTTCATTCACAACAACACCAGAAATGGTTGAAGTGGTGATTTGAGCGAAGCTGACGATGGTCATCATACAGCTTGCCAAAAACAAGATTGTTTTTTTCATTTGTTTGGATTTGATTTCAAAATGCTTGCTTAAAATCAACAAGAAAGTGGCTGAATCTTGAATTTGCCAAAAACTTGTTAAAATGCTGCCGCAAAGGTAGGCAGTCTCAACTAGTTTTGAATGTCTTTTGGCAGTTATTCCTTAAGAATTAATACTAACTTAATGTTGCAGGGTGTTTTGACATATTATTTTGTTTAATTTTCTTTTAACTTTTAATAGATTAAATTGTATATATATAATTAAATATTATATGTAAAAAAACTAGCCTCAATACGCCTTCAAAACATAACAGTTTGTTAATATTTAGCTTATATTCGTAGTCAAAATTAAAATCAATCACATGAGAAAAGTTGTTTTATTGTCTTCTCTTGTTTTTTGTTTTGCACTTCAAGTATTGGCTCAGGGATCTAAGAAGATCTCTGGTAAGATAGTTGATCAAAAAACTAAGCAAGGATTAGGAGGCGTAACAGTGAATGCTGGTAAAGTGAATGCTTTATCTGATGCAAATGGTAATTATCAAATTAATGTTACTGATCAAAAATCTATCAACTATAGTATAGTTGGTTATGAGAAATTATCTAAAGCAATCGGAACTGCTACAACAATTAATGTTGAATTAGCATCTGTAGAAAATGTTTTAGAAGAAGTAGTCATTACAGGTTATGCGCGTGAGAGTAAATCAAAATTCGCGGGTGCGGTAACTACAATCAGTGGTAAAACTGTAAACGATGTACCAGTAGGTTCATTCGACCAAGCTTTCCAAGGTCGTGTTCCAGGTATGTTAGTTAACTCTGGATCTGGTCAACCAGGTTCTAGTGCACAGGTAACCATTCGTGGTATCAAATCTATCCAAGGTGCTGGTGCTCAGCCTTTGTATGTTTTAGATGGTGTGCCAATTCCTGCATTTGACATGCAAACAATTAACCCTGACGATTTTGAATCTATTACTGTATTGAAAGATGCGACTGCAGCTGCGATTTACGGTGCTAGAGGTGGTACGGGTGTAATTGTTATTACTTCTAAAAGAGGTAAAGCAGGTAGAAATGTAGTGACTTATAAAACGCAATATGGTATCACTCAGCGTCCAAGTTTCGCTAGAATGAACTTGATGAGTACGCGTGAAATGTTAGCTTATGAGGAAAGAGAAAAAATTGCCAACACGCCAGGATGGGTATGGTCTAAAAATAACCCAGCAATACCTGCAGGTATGACTGCTGCGTCTAAGCAAGCTGCTTTAGATAGCTTAAGCAATATCGATATTGATTATGCAAACGTATTTTATAGAGAAGGTATTTCAAAATCACATGAATTAACTTTAAGTGGTGGTTCTGATAGAACTAAGTTCTTCTTGTCTGGTGCTTATTTTGACCAACAAGGTATTGACTTAGGATCTTCTTTAAAGCGTTACACAATTCGTTTTAACTTAGATCATTCTACTGATAAATTCACTGCTCAGTTTAACTCTAGCATTGGTTATTCAAAATCTCAATTAGCAGAAGGTGATTATTTAGGTAATAGCCCAAGAAGTCCATTCCAAATGACTTACAGAGCTAAAACTTATGAAAATCCTTACAACCCAGATGGTTCTTTGAGATGGGGTGCAAGTACTTCTATGGCTTACAGACAGGTGGCTAACTTATTAGAAGGTTTACAAAACACTAAGCGTGGTTTCGACCAAATTAAAATGGTAGGTAACGGCTTATTAGCTTACAAAATTTTCCCAACTTTAACTGTTAGAAATAACTTAGGTGTAACTGCTTCAAGCAACTACGTGAACCGTTATGTAAATGCAGATTCTTATATTGGTTCTTTACAGTCTTTCCAAGCGGGTATTGCACAAGAATCTAATACAGTTGTTTCTGAATTCATCAACACTTCTTCTGCTATTTATAACGAGAAGTTTGGTAAATCTGAAGTAGAAGCATCTGCTAACTTTGAAATTGTTAGAGGTTACCAAAGAGGTTTAGGTTTTACTTTATATAACTTAGACAAGCGTTTGACTGAAACAGGACAAGGTGCTGGTGCATTACCTACAAACGGTGCAACAACTTATCCTCAGAATGCATCTAGTGCAAAATCTGGATTTGGTATCCGTTCTTATTTTGCTACTGCAAAATATACCTATGATAATAAGTATTCTTTGAATGCCAATATCCGTCGTGATGGTACTTCAAGAATCGTAAACGAAGAGAATAGAGAAGTAACTTCTTGGTCTGCTGGTTTCACTTGGAATACAATGAACGAGCGTTTCATGAGCAAGCAAAATATTTTCTCTGACTTGAAATTAAGATTGTCATTTGGTATCATTCCAAATATTGGATCTATTTCTACTTCATCTTATGGTGCTGGATTACAATCTATCACTAACTACCAAGGTCCTCAGGTGCCTACTTTTGGAGCAGCAGCTTATGCTGGTTCAACAATCAACGGTTTAGTACCTAATAGCCCAGGTAACCCTAATTTGAAAATTGAAAGAATTCAAAAATCAAATATCGGTATCGACTTTAGTGTTTGGAATGGCCGTGCTCGTTTCAACTTAGATGCATATGATGAGCAAACTTTAGATTTATTCGTTAACCAACCATTATCTGGTACAACTGGTTTCTCTAGCTTGTACATCAATGCTGGTAAAATGTCAAACAAAGGTTTGGAATTCATTGCTAAAGTGGATGTGATTAAAGGACGTGACTTTGGTGTTACACTTGGTATGAACCACTCTTACAACGTGAACAAAATTGTTGACTTAGGTTCTGTAAATGAATTCTTTGCTGGTACATTCGTGATCAGAGAAGGTTTACCTTATGGTTCTCACTATACTTACAATTATTTAGGCGCAGATCCTGCAACTGGAGCTCCAAGATATGAAGCACCAGATGGTTCTGTAACAACTGATATCGCGAAAGCAGGTCAATTCGCTAAATTTGGTAATTACTTACCAAAACACCAAGGTGGATTTGATTTTGAATTCCGTTACAAAGCGTTCTCTGTTTCTGGTTTGTTCTCTTATCAATTTGATGTAGTTAGAAGTAACAACACAAGAAACTGGATCACAAGAGGTACTCCTGGATACCATGGTATCGTAAGAGCTTCTAGAGAATTAATTGACAACCAATGGCAAGCTCCTGGTGACAACGCCTTCTTCCAAAAATCTACATTTGATAGAGGATTTACTTCTTCTGACTTAGAAGATGCTAAATTCTTACGTTTCAGAAACTTAGTTGTTGCGTATCAATTACCAGCAATCAAGGGTCCAAACGGTAAGCCAATGTTTACTGGCGGTAGATTATATGCTCAAGGTCAAAACTTAGCAATTTGGAGTCCATGGAGAGGTTTAGATCCAGAAGATAACAATAACATTAGTTTGAATGAATATCCTAACCCTAGCATGTTCACATTAGGTTTAGATATTAATTTCTAATTAACTAAAAAATGAATAAAATGAGAAAAAATAAATTGGTTATAGGTTCTTTCTTAATGTTATCCCTTTTTGCTTCTTGTTCTAAGGTGATTGATGTTAAAGAGACCGACTTCATCGGCGGAGACGTCGCTTTGAAGACCGTTGACAACGTTGAGTCTGGTATCATTGGTGCTTACTCAGCAATGAACGTAGAGATGGGCATTTTGTTGAACAGTGTTTTTGCCGACGAGGTAAGAGTTGCTGAATTCTACAATGCTGCAACAGTACATGAGTGGCAATATGCATCTACAGATATCTCTTTAAGAGATAGCTACACTGCATTCCCTTTATACTACAGAATTATAGACAGAGTGAACAGAGTTTTAGAAGCTTTACCAAATGTAAAAGCGACTACAGCTGCTCAAGAAGCTACAAAAAACAGAGTGAAAGGTGAAGCTTTATTCTTAAGAGCATTCGCGCACTTTGAATTGTATCGTTTTTATAGCAATACAGCTGACGGATCTGCTTTAGCTTTAGCTTACATGGAGACACCTTCTTTATCTCCTGTAGCTAGAATGACAGTAGCACCTTATTTTGTAAAGTTGAATGCGGATTTAGCTGCTGCTAAGTCTTTAGTGCCTGCAACTAACACAGATATTTATAGAGCGTCTAAGCATGCAGTAACTGCATTACAAGCTAGAGCTGCTTTATATACTAAAGATTATGCGAACGCTGCAACTTTTGCAACAGAGTATATCGCTGCTTTCCCATTAGCTTCTAAAACTAACTTCCCATTGATTTGGAAAGATGGTAACAATAGCGAATTAGCATTCAAATTAAGTAGAACAACCACTGCTGGTGGTAGAATTGGTTCTTTGTACAGAGGAACATCTGCAAGTGCAGCTAATATCGGTACAATCACTTGGAAGCCAACTCAGCGTTTATTAGATGCTTATGATCAAGTAAATGATATTCGTTATGCTGCTTATTTCTTTGAAGAGCCTATCTTAAAAGCAAGTTCTTCTAGAAATGGAAGTGCTATCTTAATCAACAAATATGCTGGTACAGCTTACGGTACACCAGGTGAATTATTAGCCGATGCTAAAGTATTCAGAACTGGTGAAATGTATTTGATCCGTGCAGAAGCAAGAGCAGAAACTGCTGACTTGACTGGTGCTGCTGCAGATTTGAATGCTTTAAGAGCTGCTAGAATCAATAACTACACCAATGCAACCTTTGCTACCAAGTCAGATTTGATTGATGCAATTATGACTGAGCGTTTCAAAGAATTACCATACGAAGGACACCGTTTCTTTGATGCAAAGAGAAGAAACTTGCCTATCAGTCGTTTAGCTGTAGATGCACAAGGTACAGCCTTGACATTACCAGCTGGTAACTTCAGATTCATCTTGCCAATCCCTAACACAGAGATCCAAGCGAATCCTTTGATTCAACAAAACCCAGGTTACACAAACTAATCTTTATATTTTAGTTAAAAAGGGCGCCTCAATTACATTGAGTGCGCCCTTTTTTTTATCTTGCTTATATCACCATTCATTCATCTTATGTACAAGTTTATCTTATTTCTGTTTTGCTCTAGCACAATCCATTATTCATTTGCTCAAGCGATCACGGGCAATGCTATTCCTAGTGTTCAATTTGCGGATGCCAATGGCAGACTCTTGCCTGCTAGTGGAGCTGGTATTCAAGGCACCCCTTATGTATTTGAAAAATTTGTACCAGGCAAGGTTATTTTTGTTAATGGTATGGAGTCGGTTGATTCAAGCTTAAATTATTCCTTCTTTGACCATAAGTTATACTTTTCTAAAAGCAATGGTTTGTATTTAGTGAATCAACAAGCAAAAGAATTTGTTTTAAATAGTGTAGATAAAGACAACAATAAAGTGACCAAGCAATTTAAGTGCTTGTTTCCAACTGTGGAAGACAACACCCCTGCTACATTCTATGAAGTATTAGGTAAGGGTGATGTATTTCAATTGTTAAAGTATACACATAAACGCATTAAGGAAACAGTGGTGTATGGTGGGGCCCCCACTAAGGAATATGTTGCTGACGATTTATTTTATATCTATCAAACAACAGATAAAAAAATGCTCCCTTTAGGTAGTAGTCATTCTTTAAAGGCATTAAAAAAAGCCTTGCCTAATTACGCTGCTCAAATAGATGCAGTTGTGAATGCGGATAAATTGAATCTTAAGAAAGAAGAGGATGTGATTCAACTACTTCAACAATTAAAGTCCTTATCTAATTAAAAATTTCTGTATGTATTTTTATCGCATTTTACTGTTGACTGCTTTTTTTATGGTACAATCTAATTTACAAAGTCAAGTACAACTTGATGCAAATGCTACAAACGAATCATTGTATCGACCTAATTTTCACTTCACACCAAAGAAGGGTTGGATGAATGACCCCAATGGTATGATTTATTTAAATGGCCAATACCATTTGTTTTACCAGCACTATCCTGATGCTACGGTATGGGGTCCAATGCACTGGGGACAGGCAACCAGTAAGGATTTGGTGCAATGGGATCATCAGCCTATTGCTTTATACCCTGATTCTATTGGCATGATTTTTTCTGGTTCTGCTGTGTTGGATAAAAACAATACAAGTGGTTTAGGACGCAATGGAGTCGCTCCATTGGTGGCCATTTTTACGCAACATTTTATGCCTGGTGAAAAAGCGGGCAGAACTGATTTTCAGAACCAATCCATCGCATATAGCTTGGATCAGGGCAAAACCTGGACCAAATATGCAGGGAATCCCGTGCTTAAAACGCCCAATTTGAAGGATTTTAGAGATCCAAAAGTGATCTGGCATGGTCCAACCCAAAAATGGATCATGAGTTTGGCAGTAGCGAACCATATTGAATTTTACAGTAGTCCTAATTTAATTAACTGGACCAAAGAGTCGGAAATGGGCAAAGACCTTTTTGCGCATGGTGGTGTTTGGGAATGTCCCGATCTATTGTCTTTCGATGTCAATGGAAAAACTGTTTGGGTGTTATTAGTAAGTATGAATCCAGGTGGACCCAATAGTGGATCTGCTACACAATATATGGTGGGTGATTTTGATGGTCATGTATTTAAGCCTTTCACCACGGATATTAAATGGATGGATTATGGTCCTGATAATTATGCGGGTGTCAATTTTTCAAATCTGGGTGACAGAAAAGTTTTAATCGGATGGATGAGTAATTGGAACTATGCCAACCTGGTGCCAACTGAAAAATGGAGAAGTGCGATGACCGTACCTAGGGAATTGAGTTTGGTAAAACAAGATACAGATGCCAACGCAAATATAAATTCGAGTCAAAATCAAAACAATTTTCTTTTAGTGTCTCGCCCTGTGAAAGAATTAGAAGCGCACTTTACAAAAATGTTATCTAAAAAAAACATGGTTGCTGAAAAAGAATTTACGCTGATGGGTGCCGGAAAAATATTACCTAATCGTATTGATCTTGACATTGTAAAAGCAACTGATTTTGACATTGTTTTTTCAAATGCGTTTAATGAAAAATTGATTATAGGATATGATGCTGCTAAAAAACAATTCTTCATTGATCGCCGAAATTCAGGGGTGTCCAATTTTCATCAAGGATTTGCAGCATTGCCAACGGCACCAAGGTTTGTAGCCGATGCGGAAATGGACTTATCAGTTTTAATAGATAAAACATCCGTTGAATTGTTTGCAGATGGAGGTCGCACAGTGATGACGGCTTTGTTTTTCCCAACACATCCTTTTACCAATTGTAGTTTGCAATCAAAAGAGGGCATTAGTGTAAAAACAATGAACTTATTTTTATTCAAATAGAAATAAAATACACACTCAACTTTTTTATCCTTCACTTGTTAACCTTGTATGCAACAATTTACTCCAGCCGTATGGCAGTCTTGGGAAAGATTTTATAGAGCTAATTTTATCAATAGCTTAACAGGTTTTAAATCGGCTAGTTTGATTGGCACCATCAATGCAGAAGGTGTGCCTAACTTGGGTATGTTTAGTAGCATGGTGCATATAGGATCTGATCCTGCATTGATTGGCTATATCAATCGACCTGTTGCTGCTGCGCCGCATACACTTGCCAATATTAAAGCAAATGGTTTTTATACCATCAATCATATCCATGCCAACTTTTTAGATAAAGCACATCAAACAAGTGCCAAATATCCCGACGAAGTGAATGAATTTACAGAAGTAGGATTGACAGAAGAATATATAGATGGTGTGCAAGTGCCCTTTGTAAAAGAGAGTCATATCAAATACTTGCTTTCTTTAAAAGAAATTGTACCCATTCAATGGAATGATACCTTTTTAGTGATTGGACAGTTAGAACAAGTATTCATTGACCCTTCACTTAGGCCTACGGCGGACGGATTCTTACATTTGGACCAAGCGGGGACCATTTGTAGCAATGGTTTAGACGCTTATTACAATACCACACTAATTGATCGTTTTGCTTATGCAAAGCCAGGTAAGACTGCTGAGAAGTTGTAACCAGTCATCCAACTTTTTTTTGAGGGCGCTTTCTTTTTAGGTAAATTACATCAAATCGATGTATATGAATACTTGTCAATTTGACGATGCAAGAAGGGGCTTTCTTAAAAAATCTGCCTCCGTTGCAGCACTTTATTTTACGCCATCTATCCTAGTGAAAACTTTTGCTGCTGATGCAATCGTTCCAATGCCTATCGCGAAAGAAAAATTACAGTTTATACTGAATGGTAAATCTGTATCACTCGAAATTGATGCAAGAACGACCATGCTAAATTTATTAAGAGAACATATTGGGTATACTGGTACCAAGAAAGGTTGTGAGATGGGTCAATGTGGTGCCTGCACCATTCATGTCAATGGTAAACGTCTAAAATCTTGTACTCAACTGGCTTTAAATCATCAGAACAATCAAATCACAACCATCGAAGGACTAGCGAATGGAGATCAATTGCATCCAATGCAGGCTGCATTTTTAAAGCATGATGCTTTTCAATGTGGCTACTGTACTTCTGGTCAAATCATGTCTGCTGTGGCTTGCGTAAGAGAAGGCAAGGCTAGCAGCAGAGCTAGTATTCAAGCCTATATGGATACCAATATTTGCAGATGCGGTGCGTATCAAAACATCGTAGATGCGATTGATGAAGTTGCAAAATCTGGCGCTAAAATTTAATCCATTTAATTTTCTTTTATGAACAATATTCATTTCGACGAGAACAATAACAATGATTACAAACTTGACTTTGCCGATGAGCGTGTAGACGGAGCAGACAAAGTAACAGGTAAAGCAAAATATACTGCAGAGTACAATTTGCCGAATATGGCTTATGCCGTTTTTGTAACGAGTACCATTGCAAAAGGTACCATCAAAAATATTGATACTGCAAAAGCGTTGGCATCCCCTGGCGTATTGGATGTGATTTACTATGCCAACTGTCCATCTGTTCCTGGTTATATAAAGAATGAATGGCGCGGTCACAAAGTTTTATACGATAACCAGGTTAAATTTTTTGGTCAACCTATCGCTCTGATTGTGGCGGATAGTCTAGAGAATGCAAATGCTGCCATTCGTTTGGTGCGCGCAGAATATGAATCCCAAGCTTTTGAAACTAATTTTGATCTTGTAAGAAAAGATGCTTCAAAATTAAAAGGAACAGTGGTGTATAAAAGAGGCACTGAAAATAAGTTTAAAGAAGCACCTGTTTTTATTGAAGCTGAATATACCATTCCGGCAGAAGTTCATCTTCCTATGGAAATGCATGCCACCATTGCTTTTTGGGAAGGTGAGGATAAAGTGACTTTATATGATAAGACACAAGGGCCAAAAAGTACACAGTCTACAGTGGCTCGTACATTTGGTTTGTCAGATAAAAATGTAAGGGTGATTGCAGAAAATGTAGGCGGTGGATTTGGTAGTGGTTTAAGAAGTTGGGCCAATGTACCTGCAGCTGTGATGGCTTCAAAAAAATTAAATCGTCCTGTTAAATTAGTTTTAACGCGTCCTCAAATGTTTACGCTGGTGGGTTATCGTCCTCAGTCTTGGCAGAAAATTGGTATTGGTGCAGATGCTTCTGGTCGTTTTATTGGTATTACACATGAAGCAATTAGTGGTACCTCCCGTTATGAAGATTTTAGAGAAGGCATTGTGAACGTTTCTAAGTTTTTATATGCTAGCGACAACGTGGATACAAAATATAGTATGCTACCGCTTGATATGAGTACACCTGTTTGGATGCGAGGTCCAGGGGAAGCCACTGGTTCATATGGTTTAGAGTCGGCTATTGATGAACTGTCTTATAAATTAAAAATGGATCCTATTGAGTTAAGATTGAAAAACTTTACTACAGTGAATCCTGAAAATAAATTGCCTTTTTCGGATATCAATTTAAAAGATTGTTATGCTTATGGGAAGGATAAAATTGGTTGGAAAAATCGCCCGTCTGTACCAGGTAGTTTGAAAGAAAACGGATGGCTGATTGGTTATGGTATGGCGAATGGCGTTTTTGGTGCAGGTAAAGGTGCTGCAACTGTTCGTGCCTTATTGAATCAGGATGGCAAATTAACTTTAGAATGTGCGGTAAGTGATATGGGTCCAGGAACGACAACGTCTATGACTAAAATTGCTGCAACAGCCATGCAGATGCCAATTGAGAAAGTGAAGTTTAAATTAGGCGACTCTGATTTACCTCCAGGTCCTTCTCAGGGTGGATCAGGTACCACTTCTACCGTAGGATCTGCTGTGGATTTGGCTTGTAGCACATTAAAACAAAATTTAAAAGACTTAGCCATAAAATATGCGCCAGCTTTTGCTAGTTTAAAATCAGATGCACTAGAAGTGAAGAATGAAATGGTGTTGGCAGTTGCTGATCCAACGATTAAAATTGCTATTGTTGATTTATTGCAATTGAGTCCTGATAAAAAAATTGATTTGACTATTGCCTCTTCAGGTAAAACTGCAGAGCAATTAAAGTTTACAAGTAATTCCTTCTCTTCTCATTATGTAAAAGTAGCTGTGCATCCTAAAGATGGCACCATCAAAATTTTACAAGTTGTCACAACAGGGGATGCAGGAAAAATTATCAGTCCTAAGACCGCCAGAAGTCAAATGATTGGTGGCGTTGTGGGAGGTATCGGGATGGCGTTAACAGAGCAATTAGAAATGGATCATCAGTCTGGCCAAATTATCAACGCAAGTTTTGGTGCGTATAAAGTGCCATTGCATTCTCAAATCCCTCCAACAGATGTTTGGTTTGTTGATAAGCCAGATGTGAATATGAATTCTATTGGTGCGAAAGGGATTGGTGAAATTGCATTGATTGGATTTGCTGCTGCAGTAACCAACGCAGTGTACAATGCCACTGGAAAAAGAGTCAGAGATTTACCAATTACACCTGCAAAACTTGGGTTTAAAGCAAAGGTGTAGACTCGAATTTCGGTATTTTTTTTTGCCGTGAATAAAATTATAAGTTTTTATACACTTTCTTTTAAGGATAAAAATGAATAATAAATCTTCTGCCTTACATTTTTATTTATTTAAAATAAATAAATGTAAGTTTAGTAAATGAAGTATTTCAAAATATTATATGTACAAGTTTTAATTGGGATTATTTTAGGTATTATTGTAGGCTTATTATTTCCAGGTTTTTTTCAAACAGGAAAAGTAATTAGTGACCTTTTTATAAGTTTAATTAAAATGGTCATAGCTCCAATTATTTTTTTTACTGTTGTATTAGGTATAACAGGAGCTGGTAATATGAAAAAAGTTGGAAGAGTTGGAGGGAAAGGAATTATATATTTTGAAATAGTTTCCACCATTGCGTTATTTATTGGATTAGTAGTTGGCACATTCGTTCAACCTGGGAAGGGTGTAGTTTTGGCAAACATAAACAATGACAAAGTTGCCACATTCGTAGATCAAGGTAAAGAGATGAAATGGGTAGATTTCTTCACACATATAGTTCCTGATAATATTATATCAGCTTTTGCTAAAGGTGATATAATTCAAATTTTATTTTTCAGTATCTTTTTTGCAATAGGGTTAATGATGATAAAGAAAGGTAATGAAGGTATTATCAATACTTTTGGTATCATTAATAAAGCATTATTTAATATTTTACATATTGTAATGAAATTAAGTCCAATTGGGGCATTTGGAGGCATGGCTTATACAATGGGTAAATTTGGCATTGGAAGTTTATTGATTTTAGGAAAGTTTATGCTAACCTTTTATATAACTGTAATTATTTTTATTTTCTTAATACTTAATGGGATTATGCGTTATTACGGGTTCAGCTTAATCAAACTACTAAAGTATCTAAAAGAGGAAATTTTTATTGTTATTGGAGCAAGTAGTAGTGAAGCTGTCTTACCTTCTGTTATGGAAAAATTAGAACAAGCCGGTTGTGAAAAATCTGTTGTGGGCTTAATTATTCCAACAGGGTATAGTTTCAATTTAGATGGAACATCTATCTATTTAAGTATGGCTATTATATTTCTAGCACAAGTTTATAATGTTCAATTTTCTATTTCTCAACAACTAACCATTTTCGGTATTTTGCTTATTACTAGTAAAGGAGCAGCAGGTGTTACAGGTAGTGGATTTATTGTATTAGCATCAACATTAAGTGCGATCAAGGTGATACCAATTGAAGGGTTAGCTTTATTGATTGGTGTAGACCGTTTTATGAGTGAAGCAAGATCAGTCACTAATTTTATTGGGAATGCTGTGGCCACTGTAGTGCTTTCTAAGCATGAGAAATCAATTAATATGGAAACATTTAAAAAAGTTGTTGGAATTTAATATACACTTAAATAAAATTAACATTTTGAAACTATCCTCACAAGAATTACTATACTATCAAAGTAAGGTTGCATATTATAGAGATGAGCAGTCATATAAGAGGTTATTTCTCTACTTTTATCCAATATTGTACAGGTTTTCTTACAATATTCTTCAAGATAAGTCTGTAAGCGAAGAAATTGTATCAGATACTATGTTAAAAATTTGGGAAATGGGTAGCAAACTTTCTCAGATTCAATTTTTAAAAATCTACTTAATTACTTCTGTAAAAAATGCATGTTTTACTTACTTAGCATCAAAAAAACACAAGCAATCTTTAAGTGAATCTATTGATAATGATGATGTTCAGATGTGTAATGGGGAAAATCCTGAACAAATTTATATTTATTCTGAAGTTACCCAAAGAGTCAATAAGGTTATTGCTAGCTTGCCATTGAAATGTCAATTAGTCTTCAGGTTGATAAAAGAAGAAGGTTTGAGTTATAAAGAAGTATCTAAAGTCCTTGAAATTTCACAAAACACCATAGAGACCCACATGAGGATTGCATTAAGAAAGATTAGATTAGACCTAAAGCATTTTCTTCACAAGTAGTTTCCAATTTAATTTATAAATTAACCCCCAAGCCTTCACGGCATTATTCCAAATTTTAGTCTTTGTATAGTATAATGATGAATAAAGTAACCGAACAACATTTTTTTGACCTTTTAAGCTTAAAGCTTTCTGGTGATGCCTCTGAATCTCAATTGGCAGAAATCACTTCTATTTTACAAGCAAATCCATCATTGCAGTTTTTATATGATCAGATCATTGAGCCTGTATATTGTGAACAAGATGCTTCAATTAAGGCTGAACAAGCATATGCTTCACATTTTGTCAAAATGCAATTAGCGGGCTTGTTCGATAAGGAGGATGAAGTATCTAAAAATAATCTTGTAACTAAATCTCCAACTTTTACCAAAAGAAAACTTGCTTTTCTTGGTATTGCTGCAGGGATTTTCACTGTCTTCTTTATAAACTATTCTTTAAGATTAGATAAAAGTGTTGCTAAGCAAAGCCCAAATTCATTTGTAAATGAAATTGTGACAAAGAGAGGCTCAAAATCATCTATTAAATTACCAGACGGCACTACGGTTAGACTGAATACCGATAGTAGACTATCTTATATGAGTTTTACAGCTGGGAAGACAAGAGAAGTCACTTTAATTGGGGAAGCTTATTTTGATGTAGCCCACGATAGTTCAAGGCCTTTCATCATACATTCAGGCAAAGTCAATATCAAAGTACTGGGTACTTCTTTTAATGTTAGAAATTATCCTCAAGATAAAGAGTTAGAGACTTCTCTTATTAAAGGTAAAATAGAAGTGTCATTGGAATCTAGGCCAGAAGATATTATAATTTTGAAGCCTACAGAAAAATTAATAATTGCTAAGGAGGAAAATGAGCTTAATACTGCAGCAAAAATTTCAAACACAATTGATAATAAGGTGGTACTGACTTCTATTACCTATTTAAGGCATGACAGTTTAGTGGCAGAAACTTCATGGCTTAATGATAAGTTGGTTTTTGTGAATCAGCCACTTGAAAAAATTGCCATTGAGTTAGAAAGAAAATATGCCATCAATATTAGTTTTAAAGATGAGAAGGTCAAGAAATACAGATACACTGGAGTTTTTGAAAATGTTAGCCTTGAGAAAGTATTTGAATTAATTAAGTCTTCTAAAAATTTCAACTATAAAATTGATGACAAGAATATTGTAATTGAATAGAGTTTTGCCCACCCCCTAGGACTTACTGTTTTGATTACAAGGTATAATAATGAATCTACTTACAACTATGTATTATAGTTTATCAATAACCAATAAAAGTAAACCTATGGAAAAAAATGAATCTTTTCCAATCTCGAATTTTCTTATCCATACTGGAAGGGCAATGAAAATATCGTTTTTATTAATTATTATTTCAATTCAGCTTTCAGCTAAAAACTTTGCTCAGCAAAAAATTTCTTTGAATTCAGAAAGGACTGATATTCACACTGTTTTAAAATTGATAGAAAAGCAGTCAAACTATCGTTTTTTTTATAGTAATGATGTGCTTCCTGCAAATAAGGAAGTCTCAGCTCAGTTTAAAGATGCATATGTGGAAGTAATTTTAAATAAAATTTTAGATGGGCTTCCGGTGACTTGGAAATTCATGGATGAGAAAAATATTGTTATTTCAAACAAACTAAAATACAATAATAATAATTCGAATGCCCTTGCAGATACAGTTATATCTGGAAAAGTAATAGCAGCAGAAGATGGGCAACCGCTAAAAGGTGTGATTGTGGCAGTTAAAGGAACATCAATTAAAACTACTACAAACGACGAAGGTATATATCAATTAAAGCTGGGTTCGACAAACAGTAATCTAGTTTTTAGCTATGTTGGTTATTTAAATAAGGAAGTACTTGCAAGTAAATCTAGTGATTTAAATGTGTCTTTAAAAGCAAATACGAAGGCCTTAGATGAAGTAGTGGTGGTAGGTTATGGTAAGCAGAAGAGAAAAGAAGTTACTGGTGCAATTGCAAGTATTAATGAGTCTCAGCTAAAAGAAATTGCAGTAAGTAGTTTTGAAAATGCTATTCAAGGAAGAGTAGCTGGTTTAGAAGTTTCAGTTCCTTCAGGTGAGCCAGGATCTGCGCCAGTTATAAGAATTAGAGGTTCTGCTTCAATTTCTGCAGGTAATGATCCTTTGTATGTTATTGATGGCTTACCAATTTCGAGTAATACAAGCTTGCAGCAAAATATTGGACAAAGAACAGAGGCTTATACAGTTCCGAAAATCAATCCTTTCACTACGATTAATCCTAATGATATACAATCTATTGAAGTTTTAAAAGATGCATCAGCTGCTGGTATTTATGGTTCTAGGGGTTCTAATGGTGTAATCATGGTAACCACTAAAAAGGGATTAAAAAATCGTAAACAAGTTTCCTTCAATGCCTATACTGGTTTTAATGAAGCAATGAATTTGCCAAAATTGATGAATTCTGAGGAATTGATAAAGTATACAAAAGATGCAAGAAATAATAATTACTTACAAACAAATGATCCTACAAATCCTGCAAGTAAAACATACAATCCTTTATATGATCCAAACACCAATGCAGGTAGGGGTACACAAGCTAATTTTTTAATTCCAGAAAAGTATATTAATTGGGATGGAACAAATACAGATTGGTTAAGCTTAGTACTTTCTAGAGGAATGGTTTCAAATTATAACCTTTCAGTAAGTGGAGGAAAGGATAATATGACATACTATACTTCTGCAGGATATTATACTGAAGAAGGAACTATTAAAGGATCAAAATTTGATCGATATACTTTTAGAGCTAATGTAGTTGATGATATTTCGTCTAAATTACAAATTGGCTCTAGTGTAAATATTGCTTTTACTGATAACAATCGATTACCAGCAAATGGTCCTTATTTTGCTTTACCTCCTGGGATCATTTATGATGCCATGGTACACTCTCCAGTGGTTAAGCCTTATTTACCTGATGGAAGTATTAATCAGTCTGATAACCAAAATCAACTTGGTGCTTATATGACTACAGCTAATAATCCACTTGCTACTATGCAGGCGATTAAAGAGAATATTAGAAACCTTCGAATATTTGGTAGTGCATATCTTAAATATAACATCCTTCCTGATTTGTCATTCAAATCATATATAGGGATTGACTTAGATAATTACCAACAATCTTATTATAAAGGTGTTACGTTATTATATAGAGGTGCGACAAAGCCTGATCCATTTGCCAAGTCTAGTACTTCTCAAGGGGTAAATTGGATATGGGAAAACACATTAGATTATTCTAAATCATTCAACGACCATACTATAACGTTACTAGGTGGATATACTGCACAAAAACAAAATAATGATTTGCAATTTATTCAAGCTAATAGCTTCCCAGATGACCAAGTAACAACAATAAGTGGTGGTATCGTTACTGGAGGTTCTGCAGTAAAAGAACAATGGACTTTAGTTTCAGCTTTAGCAAGAGCTAATTACTCCTTTAAAGACAAGTATTTATTATCTGCATTAATTAGATCGGATAGATCTTCTAGATTCGGTACTGGCAATCAAACTGGTGTATTCCCATCAATTTCTGCAGGTTGGAGAATTGACCAAGAATCATTTATGACAAATGTCGATTTTGTAAATGAATTAAAATTGAGAACTAGTTATGGCTTCACTGGAAACTTCCAAATTCCTAACTATGGCTCAATTGGCTTATTAAACAATGCGAATTATGTACTTGGTAACACATTGGTAAATGGTATTGGTAGATCAACTTTAAATAATGATAAGTTGAGTTGGGAATCAAAAAAACAATTAGATATCGGTTTAGATTTTGGTCTATTTAATGATCGTATTTATGGTGGATTTGATTATTATCACAGTATAACATCTGATTTATTATTAAATGTAAATATTGCTTCTTCTGCTGGATTTACAACAGCGCTTACAAATGTGGGTGAAGTAGAAAATAAAGGTGTTGAATTTACATTAAATACAAGAAATACAATTGGTAAATTTCAGTGGTCAACAGATTTTAATATTAGTGCCAACAGAAACAAAGTATTAAAACTAGGCCCTACCGGTGACCCAATTCTAAGTGTAGGAAGTGCCGGAGATATTAGACATATAACTCGAATTGGGGATCCTGTTGGAAGTTATTATGGTTACCAGGTTGTAGGTGTTTATCAAACTATGGATCAAATTAAAGCTGCACCAAAAGACTTATTGGTTGGTGCTGGTGGAGCAAGACCAGGTGATTTACAATTTAAAGATGTAAATGGTGATGGACAAATAACTCCTTTAGATAGAACCACTCTTGGAAACTATATGCCAGATTTTACATATGGAATTACAAATAAGTTTAGATATGCAAATTTTGATTTAAGCATTTTTGTTCAGGGTGTAGAAGGTAGAGAAATTCTTAACCTGACTCAACGTCATTTATTAAATGGTGAGGCGAATTTCAATTCTTATGCTGAATATAAAAATAGATGGATATCTCCAGAGCAACCAGGTAATGGTAAAATCCCAAGAGGAGATAGTAACTCAGGATTACATGGTTTTAATATGAGACCTTCTTCATTCCAAGTAGAAGACGGATCATATGTAAGATTGAGAAATGTCACTTTAGGATATGAGTTTCCTATAAAAGGGTTATCAAAAAAAGCGAGAATTTATGTTACTGGTACAAATTTATTCATATGGTCTAAATATTTAGGTTTTAATCCTGAAGTTCAACAACAAGCGACAAACAATCTTGTTCCAGGAGAAGATTATGGAGCATATCCAATCTCTAGATCATTCTTGGTAGGATTTAACCTTACATTTTAATTAAAAGAATAAATAAACTAATATGAAAAAATATATTATATACGCCTTATTAATTCTTGTACATTCATCATGTAGCAAAGAATTCACAGAATTGTCTCCTATTTCAGAGAGAAATATACAGTCTGCATATAAAACAGAAGCGGATTTTGCAGTAGCAATAAACGGGATTTACGATGCTCTTCAATTACAGGGTACGTATGGTAAAGTCTATTTATTACTAAATGAAATGAGATCTGATAATACACTAAACGGTGGTGGTGCAAATGGAATTGCTGCTACACTAAATGAGATTGATTTATTTAAAGAAATCTCAACCGCCACTGAATTATCAACTAGTTGGGCAGATTCTTATAAAGGTATTGCTCGTTGTAATATCTTACTTGATAAAATTGACGCATCAACTGTGCCGGATGCATTTAAAAAAAGGTATAAAGGAGAAGCATTATATATTCGTTCCTTATTATATTTTAATTTAGCTACAATTTTTGGCAATATTCCATTGCAACTGACTGATGTGGCATCTCCTTCGGAAGTTAATTTAAAACAATTCACTGCAACCGAAGTTTACAATCAAATTATTAATGACTTAATTGCAGCAGAGCCATTGTTGCCTGCTAAATATACTGGTGCAGACATTGGTCGTGTAACTAGCGGTGCTGTAAATACACTTTTAGGGAAAGTTTATTTAACAAAAGGGGATAAGGCTTCTGCTATAATTGCATTAAACAAAGTGGTAAATTCAAAAAATTATAGTTTAGTTCCAGATTATGCTAAACTTTGGGGTGCTGCGAATGAAAACGGTCCAGAGTCTATTTTTGAAATTCAATATAAAACTGGAGGTCAAGGTGAAGGAAGTGGTTATTTTGAATATTTTGCTTCTATAATTGGCAGAGCAGGAGGTGTAGGAGGAGGTAATACGCCAATGAATATGACAACTGATTTGTTAGGGTCATATCAAACAGGAGATTTACGTTATGCAAAATCTATTTACAGAAATAATAGATTACCAGATACCACTTATTCTTTAAAATATATCACAACTCAAACTACCACTTTTGACGGAGACAACAATTGGTATGTTGCCAGATATGCCGATGTATTGTTAATGTTGGCTGAAGCTTTGGGCGAATCTACAGAAGCTTATACTTATATCAATCAAGTTAGAACAAGAGCAGGTTTAGCTTCAATCAATGCCAGTTCACCAGGAACATTTGTTCAAAAAATATTAGCAGAACGAAGAGCTGAATTTGCTTTGGAAAATCACCGTTGGCAAGACTTATTAAGACTTGGAGCTGCAAAAGCAACTATTGCTAAACATTTAAGTATTCCAGAGTCTGAAGTAAGATTGTTATTTCCTATTCCGCAAAAAGAAATAGATGTTTCAAATGGTAAACTAATTCAAAACCCAGGATTTTAATTAACAAAATAAAATAGTAAATATGAAAAAGATTTTTTTAGCTACAGCATTATTTGTTTTTGTTTTCAACTCGAAAACTAATGCACAAGAGACACAAGATAAAAGGATTAGAGTTGTTGCTATCTTTGCACACCCTGATGATGCAGATTCTAAAATGGGAGGAACGGCTGCATTATTAGCTAAAATGGGTGTTGCCGTTAAATTTGTGGCATTAACTAATGGAGATGCTGGTCATTATGCAGAGGGCGGTGGCGTATTAGGTCAAAGAAGAAGAGAAGAGGCGCAACGTGCAGCCAAAAAATATGGTATTGATGAATATGTTGTTTTAAACAATCATGATGGAGAATTATTACCTGATTTGAATGTTAGAATGCAGGTTATTCGTGAAATTAGAAAATGGAATGCAGATGTAGTATTAGGTTTACGTCCCAATGATTACCATCCTGACCACCGAAATGCGGGCAAGTTGGTGGAAGATGCCTCTTATATGGTGGCTGTGCCAAACGTAGCTGCTGATGTCCCAGCTTTAAAAAAGAATCCTGTGTTTTTATACATGCAAGATAATTTTAAAAAGCCGAATCCATTTAGCCATGACATTGTAATTGGGATAGATGAAGTGTTAGATAAAAAAGTAGATGGATTAAATGAACATACTTCTCAAATGTATGAGTGGTTGCCATGGATTGGTAATGGTGGTGAAATTGACCCTAAAGTACCTTCAGATCCTCAAGAAAGAAAAGCATGGTTAAAAAGTCGTTGGATGAGTAGAAATATGTCTCCTGCTCAAAAAGCTGGTTTAGCTAAATGGTATTCTCCTGAGAAAGCGGCAAGCTTTAAATATGCCGAGTCATTTGAAATCACGGAATATGGAGCACAGCCAACCGATGCTGATATTAGAAGATTGTTCCCAATGTTATCAAACAAATAAGTTTATCATCATTCAATTCCTAGTTTTAGTTTTACTAAGACTAGGAATTTAAATTCTAAGAGTGAAAAAGAATTACCTAATAGTTGGTTTGGTATTGTTGACATTTTTTGTCATCTCTTTTTTGACTAATATAATTGGTCCACTGATTCCAGAAATAATCAATTCATTCAGTTTAAGTTTAACCTTAGTTTCATTCTTGCCTTTTGCTTTTTTCATTGCTTACGGTATTATGTCTATTCCTGCTGGTGTATTGACAGAGAAATTTGGGGGAAAATTTGTTATGCTTTTTGCATTTGGAATTGCATTTTTAGGCGCTTTACTTTTTGGCTTGTATCCTCAATATAATATGGCCATCATTTCTTTGTTTTTAATTGGATCTGGAATGGCGATGCTTCAAGTGGTTATTAATCCATTACTGAGAACGGCGGGTGGCGAAGCTGAATTTTCTTTTTATTCTTTAATGGGGCAATTATTTTTTGGGCTAGCATCTTTTCTTAGTCCTCTAGTCTATACCTATTTGTCTCAAAATATGAATTCAAATAAAAATACATTATTCAATTTATTGAATAAAGTTGTGCCTTCAAATTTAACATGGGTTTCTTTTTACTGGGTTTTTGCATTTATTTCATTAATTATGATCTTGGTGATACCTATCTTTAGTTTTCCAAAAATAGAATTAAAGGAAGATGAAAAAGCTGGGGCATTTAAAGTGCACATTGAATTACTAAAAAATAAAACAGTCTTACTTTATTTTATAGGCATATTTTGTTATGTTGGCTCTGAACAAGGTGTCGCTAATTGGATCTCCCAATTCTTATTTACCTACCATGCTTATGATCCACAAACTGTAGGTGCTCAGGTAGTTTCTTGGTTTTGGGGTATGATGACTGCTGGCACTTTTGTTGGCTTAATTCTAGTTAAATTATTTGACACTAGAAATATTCTGATTCTTTTTACTGTATTAGCAATTTTTGCTTTATCTATTGCTTTATTTGGAGGTGCAGGAATTACTCTTTTTGCATTCCCTGCTGTGGGATTTTTCATTGCAGTTATGTACCCAATTATTATTTCACTTGGGCTAAATTCTATTCCTACGCACCATGGTTCTTTTGCGGGGATCCTGATGACAGGCATCTGTGGGGGTGCAATCATTCCATTAATAGTTGGTGTGTTGGGTGATTATTTCACACTTAAATATGGTATGCTTTTTTTGTATGCCACTTTTGGATTTATACTTTCAATTGGCATTTGGGCCAAGCCATTAATAAACAACAGTCAAATTAAATAATACGTTTCCCCAAATTAGTTTCATTTCAAAATTTCATCATGAAAAAAATCAACTTACTACTACTCTTAATCTTTCAATTTATATTGATAAATAGTTTAGTTGCTTCAGAGAAAATTCCTTTAGTAATTGAAAAGAATATTCCTGGTGCCCCTCAATTACTTGGCATTCCATTCCCTAAAGACAAATTACAATCTAGTGATCAGGTAAGGGTATTGAACTCATTAGGAGAAGAGATCCCCTCACAAATTACTATTGTAAATACTTGGGAGCCAGTTTCTGCTAGTGTTAAATGGATATGGGTATTCTTTTTCTCAGATAATCAGAATAAGTATAGTGTAGAATTTGGTGCTGATGTAGTTCGTAAAGAATTTGCTGGTGACAGGCTTATTGTTGAAAATAATCAAAGACCCTACGGGAGAGTTCGTGTAAATACTGGTCCATTACAATTTACAATCAACAGATTGGGCGGCGGATTTTTAGATAAAGTTGAACTAGACTTAGATCGTAATGGTTTTGACGAGAATGACTTAATTGCTGAATCAAGCAAAACTAGTGGGACATTTTTAAATATATTAGACCAATCAGGAATAGATACATCTAGGGTTAAAATAACTCACACTGTGCAAGAAAAAGGTTCTGGTCCTTTGCATGCTATTTTAAGAATTGAAGGAGACTACTTGTATAATAAAAAGGATAATAATACTGCTCCATTTGTTATGAGAATTCATGCATACGCAGGCAAGTCCTATGTTAAAGTATTGCACACAATTATCTATACTGGGGAACCTGATATGCATAAAAAAATGCCAGGTGAGTATGCGTCAATCGCTACTCAAAATAAAAGTATTGTTGACGAAAATGCACTTAAAAATGATCCAGGATGGATGATACCAAATGATCAAATAAGTTCAGCTGGTTTTCAATTAAAATATTTTTTAGACGGAGAAAAAGAATTTAAAACGGGACATTTTGATGGCACTTGGTCATCGCCTAGTATTGAAAAAATAATTGAATTAAACAATTTAAAAAATGAATCTATTTCACTTGTACAAACTGGTCCAAATGTAAATCGACTTCCGGCTTTGAATACAACTACACCTACAGTTCAAACTACAGGTTTTGAGGGTAGTTTAAAAATGAATCAAAAAGAAGTATTTAAAAAAGATAAAGCTTCTGGCTGGATCACTATTTCTAATAGCAAATGGGGTATTGGTGTAGGCATCCGTAACTTTTTTGAAGAATATCCTAAAGAAATTGCGATTCAAGGAGATAGCAATTTTTTATATTCTTATATATGGTCACCAAGCGTAACACCAATGGCTTTTGCAAGAGCTACTGGCATGCCTGATAGTGAGATGCTTGGCAATTTTGCACAAGGTTTGGCTAAGACTACTGAATTTGTGTATGATTTTTTTGATGCCAAAACGCCACATAAGCAGATCCTTAATCAAATGAATTATTTCTTAGATCCTCCTGTCGCACACGCTAATCCTGAATGGTATGCAAAGAGTAATGTGTATGGTGATTTCTCTGTTCGCTCTGAAAGAAATCCTGAGTTAGAAAGAAGTCTTGATTATAAATTCGAGTGGATGAAATTTAATCAAAAGTGGGAGCCTTGGTACGGCATGTTAGATTATGGAGATTTTCAAACTTATTATATTAAGAACAAGTGGAACACTTGGACCAATAACGAACCGGCGAATGATTTTATGTGGTGGATGGAATTCATGAGAACAGGTAATAGAGACTATTATATCACAGCTCAATCAAATTCTGCACATGCAATGGACGTCGACAATATCCATTGGCCTACACCTAAAAGATACCTTGGAGATACCAATAATTCTGTTGATTTTTTTGATAATAAAGAATACGGTAGTGTGGGTGCAAGTCCTTATGTTGGAATGGGAAGAAGACATGCAAATCAGCACTTCACTTCATTATTATCAGCGCACGTTTGGGTTCAGGGTTGGATTGCTTCTTATTTATTAACTGGAAATCATAGAGCACTTGACGTAGCCGAACAAACTGGCGATTTATATTTAAGAAGAATTTGGGGTGATCACGATTTACGTGGCAGAAGATTATATTTATCTGTTTGGAATTTATCTGAGATTTATGATGTAAACAAAAAGGACAAATACTTTACTGAATTAAAAGATCGTGTAAAGATTATGTTAGACTTGCAGAAGTCAACAGATCAAGGAGGAAGTTTGGTATTGGATAGATATGGATATTCGCAAATATATGTTTCTCATGGTTTATATAAATATTATCAAATGACAGGTGATGATGCAGTTAAAAAGGCATTGATCACGCATGCGAAATGGCAGAGAGATAACCCGTCTATTAATCACCAAATGGAATCCTTATTGGCTACATTGCATGGTTTATCAATTGGCTATGAGTTTACTAAAGATCCATCATTTATCAAAGAAGCTATTCAGCGAGCTCAAAATTTAGTAACAGATAAATTGCCAATGAATATTAGTCAATATAAAAATCAAAAAGATTTATCTGATGCGCTAGAAAAAGTGAGTCACTTGCCAGATGACAAAGAAAGTTTCAGAAGAGAAGCTATCTGGAAGATCACTAATGGATTGCGTATATTCGGATGGACACATATGTTTGGTATTCCTTATTTACAAAGTAAAATGGATAAATCAAATTTGACTATCAAATCAAAATAATTCTTTTAAAGCGGTTTTTAAGCATTAAGAAACAACTATGGTGTAACACCCATAGCTTGTTTCTTTTTTTTGTCCATCTTTAAATGATTTTTTGTCAAATACTAGTTGAACTGCTTAATTTTATATAAATCTAAACAATGCTATCTATATTTAAAATGCGGGTACATCTTTTACTATTCTGTATTGCTCCTACTTTGGGGATGACGCAAAACAAAGCGGCCATAAAAGAAGGTAATTGGTTAGGTGTAATTTATCGTACAGATGGCAAAACAGTGCCTTTTAGTTTCAAATCAGCAACGAATAATGGGAAGTCTGTAATTACGATCGTCAATGCTGATGAAATGATTGAAGTAGAGGATTTGCAAATGATTCAAAAAGATTCTATGCTCATTACTTTGCCTTTTTTTAATGCAAGTTTTGAATTAGCAACTACTACGCCAGATCAATTAAATGGTTTTTATGTAAAAACATCGAATGGTATAAAGACCAAAGCTATTTTTAAGGCTTATTGGAACCAGCCAAGATTTACGAGCTATCAACAATCAAAATATAATCCAACAGGTACTTGGGATGTTGTATTAACCAATAATTTAACCAAAAAGCAAACCATTTCAGTGGGTAATTTTAAACAATTGCCAGATGGAAAGGTGACGGGTTCATTTTTAACGCCCACAGGCGATTATCGTTTTTTAGAAGGCATGGTTTCTGGCGACACTTTGCAACTTTCTGCTTTTGATGGTGAAAGAGCCGTTTATTTTCAGGGTATTTTTTCTAGCGATAGCACCATTTCACTTGGAAGCTTAACAGCTGGATTTGCAGGTAGTTATACATGGCATGGAAAGGCAAATCCTAATGCTATCCTACCAGATGAATATGCATATTCAAAAATGAAACCAGGGAATACTAAACTCGATTTTAGTTATAGGGATACTGATGGTAAAATGGTATCTATCAATGATGATAAGTATAAAAATAAAGTAGTCATCATTCAGTTGTTTGGATCATGGTGTCCTAATTGCATGGATGAAACTAAATTTATGACACAATTTTATAAAAATAACAAAGCACGCGGAGTGGAAATAATTGCATTGGCTTATGAAAATTATGAAGACCCAATGGAGGCGAATGCAGCTTTAAAAAAGTATAAAAAACAATTTGGGATTACTTATCCAATTTTACATACTGGTGTTGGGCCAAGTGACCCTTTGAAGGCAGAAAAATCACTCCCTCAAATTGATAAAATCGCAGGCTATCCCTCCACTATCTTTATTGACAAGAAGGGGGAGGTTAGAAAGATTCATACAGGATTTTCTGGACCAGGAACAGGTGATTTCTATCAAGCTTATATTAAGTCATTTAATAAACTAGTAGACGAATTGCTTGCAGAACAATAAGACAATGATAACATTCAAAAGAATCTCATAAAAAAGCCGCTTCCAAAATGGAGCGGCTTTTTAGTTGCTGTAGGGGGAGGACAGAAACTTATTATTTCATAGCATATCAAGTTGTTATATCATGATATGAAGTTACTGATAATCAATATAATATCATTACATATTAGTACTTATTTTCTTGCCGAATACCACAGATAGAGATACTTGAAGAGATACTTTGTATATTTGAGCCGCTAAACTCATAATATGCCAAAGCAACCGGAGGTTCATTTTAGAATAAGAAATAAGAATAAAGAGGGTAAGTATTCAATCCAGCTCCATTATTACTATAATAAGCAACGCTGTATATATTCTACCAAACAAATGATTAGAGAGGAAGATTGGAATAAGAGTAAGGAAAGAGTAAAAGATAAGAATGCAACTATTGAAGGGGGTGATTTTGCTATAAATGACTTGCTGGATAATCTTGCAGAAATCTGTGTGAAAACACACAAAGAGAATATGAAGTCGGGTATTCCAGCTCCATCAGTATTGAAGAAAGCAATGGATGACTTTTTATTCCAAAATTATGAAGGGTATAACCCAAATAAGCCCACATTCTTTTTATTGGCAGAAAAGTTCAAATC
>JACCED010199368.1_pt1 | contig 32746 bp, 27 predicted proteins | sample 7455021 | NCBI WGS metagenome assembly JACCED01 (sample SAMN15323456, study PRJNA562643) | freshwater metagenome | isolation source: river surface water | place: USA:Blue River Watershed | collected 2017-08-19 | reverse complement strand
CAGCAACGTAACTTAAATCGTTTAACCGAAAATTATTCTCAAATATTTGAAATGTATGCTCAATTTGCAACTAATGATACTTTAGTTGTTTTAAAATTAAAACAATAATTTAAATGATTCTAGGGTTTGTTCCAGTAATTATTTCAAAAAATATTCTCTCACAGAAATCTCAGACTAACACAGATTATATAAGTTTAGATATTTTTCATTACGCTGATTACGTTATACTTAACAGATTTACACAGATAATTTTATTTTCAATAAAATTTTAAAAATTCTAAGTAACCCTTTAGATCTCTTGGATAACAAAAACTTGTTAGACTAAAAAAAACGAAGTTTTTTGATTCTGTGAAATCTTTCAAACGTAGTGGAATCTGTGAAAAAAAGTATAAATAAAAAACTCTGTGAATACCTGTGTGTTCTGTGAGAAATTGATTTTAGATATAATCAAGAGGAATCTGTATAATTTATTGTTTTATATATAACTGTAAAACATCTTTACTTTCAAAACCATTATAATACTTGTTTAAATTTACTATCCAATCCGGAATACTAGCTTGCTTAAATTTAAATTGATTGTTATTTAAATACTCAAGTAAACAATTATTTTCTAAATCTGTTTTTCTACAAATTAATAAGTTTGCATTCTCAAAAACAAAATTTATACTATTTAAATTTTTATTTTTTTCTACCTCAAAATAAGTTCAATTTTAATTTACATCAAATAAGTGGATTTGCATTTTGTGCAAATTTTACTCTGTGAAAAATTGATTTTTTGCACAAAATGCAAATTTTCCGCCATTTTAATGTCTAAATCGATTTTTTGTTGCAAAAAGTGCAACAGAAAAATTGCTTATTTGCACAAAGTGCTTTTTTTTTATTCGTTTTTAGAAATAATTTCGCATTGTTAATTTTTAAAATATATAATAATGAAAACAAAAAAATTACTTATTGGATTATTATCTGTATTTTTAGCATTTCAATCCAGCGCGCAAAACAATTTTACCGATTTAAAAGTGGACAAACAGGTGGAGTTTAAAAATGGAGTAGGGTTAAATTTAGCCTCTAAATATTTAAATGATATAAACAGTTATTCGGCAGATTCTTATGTAATTATAAGAACGAATATGGATTATGTAAATTCTAACGGAAGTATGACTTCCTTTAGGGTTAATTACTGGGGATATACTAATAACTGGGAAATGGTTGTTGGTTTTTATATATGGAATAACGATTTTGTTGGACAAAATGCTTATTGTGTAGGTATTCATCAGTTTGATCATTTGAAGATATTTAATGAAAATGGTAAGGTGTCAGTTGCTATACCTCGTAATGCCTTTAATAATTATGGAAGTATAACTGTTCATAAGGACGTTTCCAATTTAGCTACTACCAATCCTAATCATTTAAACAATTGGACTATTTCTCATCCAACACAAATACAGGGTACTAATATTAAACATATAAATATCTCTAGTCCAAGTTTAAATACTAACGTTAGCGAAAAAAATATAGCAACGCACGATTTAGTTTTAAGTGCAAACAGAATTTTAAACCTTAACAGTAAAGATTTAAGATTTACGAATGCTGGAAATATAGCTATAGGTGATCAAACTACACCTTTAATCGCTAAATTATCTGTTAATGCAAATACTGTTACTAATGGTTTAAGCCCTTTGCATGGAATATTTTCCACTTTAACAGCAAATCAAAATCAAGATCAGTATGGTATTTTTTCACGAGTATTAACTTCAGGTGGTACCGGTAAAAGATATGGTATTTACAGTGAAGTTCCATTTGGTGCATCTAATTTTGCAGCCTATTTTAAAGGTAAAACCCAAGTAAGAGGTGATATTATTCAAGAAGGGGGGAGAGGGTCATTTATTTTTCATCAAGCATGGCTAGCTAGTGATATGAATTTTATTTCAATAACACCTCAAAAACTAAATAATGAAGTTGATTTTAACAGTAGTTTAACTTTAAGAGAAAACGGAGAATTAATCAAAGGTATAAATTCTAATTCACTAAAAGCATTTTCTGTATTTAGTCATATTTTAAGTAAAGACGTCTTCCGAGTTATGGGAGATGGTAAAGTATATGCTACAGAAATAAATGTAAGGTTAGCAAGTGAATTTCCCGATTATGTTTTTGAAGACAGTTATAAACTATTAAGTTTAAAATCCTTAGAGACTTACATTCAGGAAAATAAAAAATTACCAAATATGCCATCTGCAAAAGAAGTTGGAAATAAAGGGATGAACGTAGGACAAATCAATACCTTATTAGTTGAAAAAGTAGAGGAACTTACCCTTTACACCATCCAACAACAAAAATTAATCGACGAGTTATTGCAGAGAATTGATAAAATCGAAAATAAATAACCATTTAAAAATATACTAATGAACAAAATAACTCTGCTCCTCTTGTTTATAAGCAGCATATTATATGCCCAAGAGGATACCATAAATCATAGTGCTATAAAGCACCCTAAATATTTAGAAAATCCAACAGAATATTTATCCAAAATCAATCACAATTTAATTCCTACTCAAGTTTTAATCGATAGGGTATTGTTTAACAATTTGATTTTAAAGGTAAATGGAAAGGATAAGGTAACAACGACCGAATATCAAGATTTTTACAAAATTTACCAATCGCTAAAGCTAGCGCATAACGATAGCAACTTTTTTGTTGATTTTGACACATTAATTAATTTTTCAAATGCGGTTTATGATTATGATAAAACAAATATTATAAGCATTTTGGATTTTAATTTTAATAGAGTTAATCCTCAAGCAATTTCTAATGGAGATTTTTCGGAATTAAATGATGGTTTAGTTTTAAATAGAGTAAACGATAATAATTTCTTAACTGATAGAGCTATAACTTTTAGTGTATTTAAACACAACATTTTTGGAGATGATATAAAATTTCAGGTAATTGATTTTTATAATGTCTTAAACACGGATAAACGATCTTTACAAAAATTGGAAATTGATTTCGGAAATGGCTCAGGTTTTCAGGTAGTAACCTTAAATGAAACTATAACAATTGATTATTACGGCGAAAGTAATTATATCGAATTAAAACTTAAAATAACTTACTTAAACACCGAAACCTTAAACGAAGAAGTATATTACGCTCATTCATCTGTTTACAGAAAAGCGTTGAGTAATAGGAGTCAATATCAACCAGAATCTGATATTGCTAGTATTAAATATTGGGTTCAAAAACCACACAGAGAGTTTTATTATCCGAATGAAACTCTTAAAAACACCTGTAGACCTAGTGCTATACATGGCAATCCAGGGACAATTATTTGTAGATGGGTTTCAATTTTTCAACCATATACACTCGATGTAAAAATACTTTATTCTCCCGAAAACGAACCGACTCAGTCGCCAAGTGTTATAAGAAAACTTCGTAAACCTTTCATTATGGTAGACGGTTTTGATCCTGGAGATAAGCGTAATTATTGGCAAACAATAAAAGATACTCCAGATGATAAATTATTACAAAAAGATAGAGATTATAGAGGTTTGTATGAATTTTTAGATGGCAAACGTTCCCCTTGGGATAAAAGCGAAGAACCAAATTCTAATATGATTAAAGCCTTACAAGATGATGGATACGATTTAATCTTTGTGAATTTTAGAGAAGGAGCAGGTGATATATTTAAAAATGCGGAAAGATTACAGCAATTTTTGAATGAAGTAATCAATGGGCCAGAATTTAGAGATAATAAAACAGAAGAAATTATTATGGTAGGACCTAGTATGGGCGGATTAATTACTCGTATTGCACTTAGAGAAATGGAAATTCGAAAAGAGGAACATTTTGTTAAATCCTGGATAAGTTTCGATTCTCCTCATAGTGGCGCTTATATACCTTTATCGATTCAATATTTTTTGAAATTAATGTCAGAATCTAAGATTGAAGAAATTAAAAAACAAGGTGATCAAAAGCTTGTCCCATTAAGAAGTATTGCGGCTCAGCAACTATTAAATATGCATGTTTTAACTTCTGATAATACCAGCCCTACAAAACTTAATTTAGAATTATATAAATATTTAGATTCAATAGGGTATCCTACTAGTGTTAAAAGATATGGAATCACAAATGGAGGAACTACAAAATTATATGAAATTGAAGGCTTAAAGAAAAATATTTTTAATTTTAAAGCAGAAAAAAAAATTGGAGATATAACAATATTTCCAATAAATGTAAAAGGATATTCTTTAGCATTTAATACTAAACCATTAGAAGGTGAAATACTGAAAAAAATTTTAATTGCTGATGAGGTATATACACTTTGGTCTACAGCAGGATTAAATAATAAAAACTCAATAACATTCGAAAATACACCAGGAGGTTGGCATACGGCATTGTATTCAGCAAATAAAAATCCTGATAATGTAAACAAAAATTATACTAATGGTGATCATTTTGATAAAGCAACCTTTATTCCCACAGTTTCTGCTTTTGGTGTTCCAGTTACAAATGAAACATCGCATTTAAGTCATAACAGTTTCACTAATATTAATGATTTTTCTTCGGGTAAAATTCGTACACCTTTTGATGCAATTCACGGAATGGAAAAAAATGAGGAACATGTGAAGATAAGTTTAGAAACAAAAGAACAAGTTGTGAGAAATTGGTTGCGACCAGACAATACTGAAACTATACGTCCAGTTGTTCGTGTTGGAGAACCTATTCATCAAACGGCATCTAAACCAGTTGCATATTTGGTAAAACAAGAAATTGCTTTTGCTGGAAATGGTAATACCTTTACCTTTCAAGAAGGTGCTGATGCTAATATTATTGCAGGTAAAAATATTAAATTTTCTCCTGGTTTTACAACCCAAGCTGGGGCTAAAATGAATGCGAAAATACAAGTTCAACAAGATGTAATACTAAAAAATGCTACTTTCGAGACCACAAATTCTCTGGCAAACCGAGATTATTTAAATCCTTCGCCATATCATCAAAAAGTTTACAATTATGATATAAGCGATGTAACCGAAGAAACAAAATCTTACATTAAACTACAAATTTATCCTAATCCTGTGCAAGATTTTGTAAATTTATCCATTGAAGAAGAAAATGATAATTTAAATACAGTGAATATTCATGATGTAAATGGTAAATTAATTTATTCTGATCAAATCATCAGTAATCAAAATAAAGTAATCGACACTCAACACTGGGCACGTGGGGTTTATTTTGTAACTGTAAATGGGAAAAATAATATTCAAAAAACTAAAATTTTAAAGTAAAAACATGAAAAAGATTAATTTATCTACAATTGTATTAGGTTTAATAGTTTTATTAATGCAGTCCTGTAAAAATAAAGAGGAGATGTATTTGTTTGAAGCTAGGGGTAGGGTAACCAATAAAGTAACAGGAGATCCAATTGAAGGGGTTAAAATTACCTTAGAAAATGGAGCTGCAGAAAGTTGGTTTGGTTCAAGTTCAAATCCAGAAGTAAAAGCAGTAACCTATACAGATGCAAATGGTTTTTATGAAATTAAAATCAACGCAAATCATAACCATGCATTTTTGTATCCCTCAAAACAAGCCTATGAATTTAATTACAAAAGGTCTGAAACAAGTGGAAGTACAGATGGATTTAGATACGTAAATAGAGGTAGCCAAGAAATTGATATGCAAATGGATGGTATTGCTTATTTCAACTCAACTTTTTACAAAACATCTGCACCTCAAAAAGATCAGGATAGTTTGAAGATTAATTTGTTGTCTTATGAGGATTTAACTATAGGATTAAGAAGTTTAGGTACAAAATTACACAAAGGTAAAGGTTCTTTCACTTTTTTTAATGATGGCGATGAATCTGGAATTATTGCTAAAGGCGACCGCTATCTTCGTTATAAATTAGAGTTTACCACAAATGGAGTTTGGCAAACTAAAATAGACAGTGTGTTTTTACCAACTTCTTTGGAGGTGTATAGAGATACAATTTATTACTAAACACATTTCAAAACATCCGAAAGGATTTTAACTAAAACCTCAAGCAAATCTTTGCTTGAGGTTTTTTTATGAATCGTTTTTCACGCAGAGTTCGCAAAGTATTTCGCAGAGCTGGCTAAGAAATAATGCTTTACAAAAATATAAGCCAAACTCTTTGCGTAAGTCTTTGCGATATTCTTTGCGCTTTTGCGTGAAATCTAAGTTTATCTTGTTTAGTTTCAGTTATAAATCATAAAGCTTATAAGTGTATTTTTACACAATTAAATTATTGATTATAATTTTACTTTAAATAAACAAAATTAAATTTTTATATTTAAAAAATTCAATTACATTTGTACTCCATAACATCCAAAAAACAAAAATTGTAAAATAACATTTCCTTCTAGCGCGTAACTCCTTTCCTTCGGGAAAGGTGCCCGATAGGGCGGAAAGGGGATTAAAAACTAAAAATATAAATTATGAGAAATTCAATTTTAACTAAAGTCATTTTGTTAATAGCTATATCAATTATCTCTTCTTGCAAAAACAAAGATGAATTGTATCTTTTTGAAGCTAGGGGTAGGGTAACCAATAAAGTAACAGGAGAGCCGATTGAAGGGGTTAAAATTACCTTAGAAAATGGGTCCGCAGAAAGTTGGTTTGGTTCAAGTTCAAATCCAGAAGTTAAAGCAGTAACTTATACAGACGCAAATGGTTTTTATGAAATTAAAATCAACGCAAATCATAACCATGCATTTTTGTATCCCTCAAAACAAGCCTACGAATTTAATTACAAAAGGACTGAAACAAGTGGAAGTACTGATGGATTTAGATACGTAAATAGAGGTAGCCAAGAAATTGACATGCAAATGGATGGTATTGCTTATTTCAACTCTCCTTTTTACAAAACATCTGCACCTCAAAAAGATCAGGATAGTTTGAAGATTACTTTGTTGTCGTATGAGAGTATAGGTGAGCAATACTATTGGTATAATCAGTTTTATAAAGGCAAGGGCGCTTTCTTGATAACTTATCCTGATAAAGATGTATTAAGCAAAGGCGACCGTTATCTTCGATATAAATTAGAGTTTACAAAAGATGGGGTTTGGCAAACTAAAATAGATAGTGTGTTTTTACCAACATCTTTGGAGGTTTATAGAGATACAATTTATTACTAAACACATTCCAAAACATCTGAAAGTATTTTAATTAAAACCTCGAGTATGGCTTTACTCGAGGTTTTTTAAGCTTTGGGTTTTCACGCAGAGTTCGCAAAGTATTTCGCAGAGCTCGCTAAGAAATAATGCTTTGAAAAAATATAATCCAAACTCTTTGCGATATTCTTTGTGCTTTTGTGTGAAACTCTTTTTTTAAAAATTAAAAAGTATCAAAAAGCTAGTCTTTTATTATTTTAGAATTAAATTTGCCATATGGATTTAAACGAAAAAATTAAAGCGGCAGAATCTAGGGTGTTTAAAGCAGTTTTTCCTAATGATACTAACCATTACGATACGATGTTTGGCGGTAAAGTAATGTCGATGATGGACGAAATTGCCTTTATTGCAGCCACCAGATTTTGCAGAAAAAAAGTTGTTACGGTAAATAGCGACTCGATTGATTTTAAATTACCCATTCCTGCAGGAACAATTATAGAATTTATTGCCAATATTGTAAAAGTAGGCAATACCAGTATGGAAGTAGAAGTGGTGGGCTATGTAGAAGAAATGTACAACGAAACCAGGTTAAAATCTGTAACAGGAAAGTTTACTTTTGTTGCCGTAAATGAAAATAAAAAAGCAGTGAAAATTGTTGATTAAAAAATGAAATCATGAATAAATTATATATTTTAATTTTTAGTGTAGTATTTTTACAATCTTGCCATCTTTTAAACAAGCCTAAAACATCAGAAAATACAGCGGAGAACACAGAAAAAATAGTGCTAAGTCCTCAAAATAAAACTGCACCATATCAAGCATCCGAAAAAAAACATGTGGATTTATTACACACCCAGTTACATGTAAGGTTTACTTGGGCAAAACAAGAAGTTTACGGGATAGCTAATTTATCCATAAAACCCTATTTTTATCCTGTGCAAAACTTAGAAATTGATGCACAAGGTATGCAAATTAACAGTGTGGAATTAATCGAAAAAAATGGAGAAAAAAAGAAATTAAATTATCAAAACGATTCGGTAAAAATTAAAATTCAGTTACCTAAAAAATACACTCGTAAAGATACCTTCCAGTTGCGAATTGATTACGTTGCCCGCCCTAATTTATTGAACAAAAAATTAAATGCTAAAATAAGAGAAGACAAAGGTTTGTATTTTATTAATCCGTTAAATAAAATTAAAGATAAACCTATGCAAATTTGGACACAAGGCGAGCCCGAAGCAAACTCCTGCTGGTTTCCAACTATTGATGCTCCCAACGAAAAAATGACTCAGGAGTTGTACATAACAGTAGATGAAAGATTTAAAACTTTAAGCAACGGAGTTTTGGTAAAAAGTACCAAAAACAACGACGGAACAAAAACCGATTATTGGAAACAAACTTTACCCCACGCACCTTATTTAACCATGCTGGCAATAGGTGAATTTGCTGAGATAAAAGACAAATGGCAAAATATACCAGTGAATTATTATGTAGAACCTAAAGATTCTGCAGATGCACTTTTAAACTTTGGAAATACGCCAGAAATGATTGGATTTTTCTCCGAAATTTTTGGATATAAATACCCATGGGATAAATACCACCAAGTTGTGGTAAAAGATTTTGTGGCAGGTGCCATGGAAAATACATCCTCTGTAATACATGCCAATTATGTGTTTAGAAACAAACAACAATTAATTGATATGAATTTTGAAAGTATTGTAGCGCATGAGTTGGTACACCATTGGTTTGGCGATTTAATTACTTGCGAATCGTGGGCAAATTTAACTTTAAACGAAGGTTTTGCAACCTATGGGCAGTTTTTATGGGTAGATTTTAAATACGGAAAAACCGAAGGAGAGCGCGAATTATCCAAAGCAAAAAGTAAATATTTACAAGATACGCCATACAAAGAAATTATCAGATATCATCACGACGATTCTCGTGAGTTATTTGATGGGCACAGTTATTCCAAAGGTGCTTTGGTTTTGCATCAATTACGCCATCACATTGGCGACGAAGCGTTTTGGGAAGGATTGCAATACTTTTTAAACAAACATGCTTATCAATCGGTTGAAATACACGATTTAAGATTAGCGATGGAACACGTTACAGGGGAAGATTTAAACTGGTTTTTTAATCAGTGGTTTTTGGATAAAGGACATCCGATACTTCAAGTAAAAACCCAACAAAAAAACGATACATTGATAGTAAACATAACACAAAAGCAAAAAAGTATTGGTGTACAAAATTTTGAATTCCCAATGCCAATAAGTATTTATGCCAATGGTAAAAAAATCGACAAAGAAATTTTTATTTCCAAAGAAAACGAAAATTTTTATTTCCCTAATGTAATCGAACCAGATTTAGTTAGTGTAGATCCAAACCATGTGATTTGCGCCGAAATTATTCAGAAAATAACCCCTACACAAGCTTTGTTTAAATACCGAAACGAAAAACATTATGCCAGTAGAATAAACGCTTTGCAACAAATATCAAAAGATACCACAATGGCAAGTTTTGATTTATTAAGCGAAGCTATAAAAGATAAAGATGCAGATGTTAGAAGATTGGCAATGAGTGAGTGGGCTAAAATTCCGGATGGAAAAACAGAAGATTTTAAGGAAATGTTGGCAAATATTTTTGCAAAAGATAGTTCTAGCGCGGTACGTAAAGCTGCTATTTACAATTTAGTTCAAAATTTCCCTAAAGATACGGTAATGATTGATTTGTATAAAAAAGCATTAAACGATAGCTCATTACAAGTAAAAACCGAAGCTTTAAAAGCTTTATTTAGTTTACGTAGAGAAGATGCGTTGTTGCGTGCGGCAGAACTGGAAGAGATTAAAGATCCGGGTGTGATTTTAACTTTATCCAATATGTATAAGGATATCAACGATGAATCTAAGGCTAAATACTATCGATGGGCAATCAACCAAACCGAAAGTGCTTATAAAAATAGGGTGATACAAAACTTTAGAGAGTATTTGTCGCGCAAAGGAACATCAACGATGAAAAAGGCTGTGGAAGAGCTTGAAAATCAGGCTTTATACGAAAACAATACTGCGGTTAGAGAAGTTGCGGCATTGGCAATTTATGATTTATATAAAATACATTTAAAACGTATTGAGGATATCGAAAAAGATATCAAAGATAAAAAATCGGCTAGCAAAGGAGGAGGGTACGATTTAAAAATGTTAGAAGAAAAATTAACCGAATTACAGGAAAAAGAAAAAGAATTGAAGGAAAAATTAAAAAATATCCGCAAAAATGAAATAAGCGCGAGTGTAAAAGCCAATTGGGAAAAAGAAGGTTTTACAGTAGAAATTTTCGGTAATTAATATGACTTCCAAAAAAGATATTAGCAACATGGAGGATATCCAGTTGTTGGTAAATAATTTTTACAGTAAGGTTCAAAAAGACGATTTGATTGGGGAAATTTTTAACCAAAAAATTGGCAATAATTGGGAGTTTCATTTACAAAAAATGTACACTTTTTGGCAAACTTTATTGTTGGATGAGCGCACTTATCATGGAAATTCTTTTGATCCACACGCGCAATTACCTATCGAAAAAGAACATTTTAACAGATGGATTGCTTTGTTTAACGAAACTGTAAACGAAAATTTTGAAGGCGAAAAAGCCGAAGATGCAAAAACCAGAGCCCAAAACATAGCCGCCGTTTTTAATTATAAAATTGAGTATTTAAGAAATAATCCAGGTTAAAAGTAGCGAGTTTTTTCACGCAAAGGCCGCAAAGTTTTTACGCAAAGTTCGCAAAGGCTTTTAAGAATTTTCTATAAAATAAATATTTTTAAACCATTTATTAAATATTATATTTTAATTTGTATTTTTGTTTTAATTTTTAAAATTAATATATGAATGAAAATGATATTTCTTATGAAATTATTGGATCGGCAATAGAGTTGCATAAAAGTATTGGAGCAGGCTTGTTAGAATCTGTCTACGAAACAACATTAGCCTTTGATTTAAGAGAAAAAGGAATGGAGGTTCAACAACAAGTTCCCATGCCTTTAGTGTATAAAGAAGTTAAACAAGATATTGGTTACCGAATAGATTTGATTGTAGATAATAAAGTTTTGGTAGAAATTAAATCAGTTGAAACCCTTGCTCCAGTTCATTTTTCTCAAACATTAACGTATTTAAAATTATCAGGATTAAATCTAGGTTTACTCATAAATTTTAATTCAATAACTTTAAAAGAAGGAATCCACAGGTTAGTAAATAATTTATAAAACCTTTTTTATACTTAACTTAAATACCTTTATTTTCTTTGCGTGAAAACTTTGCGGCCTCAGCGTGAAATAAACATAAACTATAAATATTAACGGTATTTAGTATTTTAACTCCTCGATTTTTAAAAACAATTAGAGTTTAACTACCCGATTTTTATTAAATTTGAAAAATTGAAATTTATTATGGCAGGAAATTTAACTTTTACAATGATTAAGCCTGAGGCAGTTGCCAATGGACATACTGGAAAAATAATTGCAAAAATTATTGAAAATGGATACACCATTAAAGCATTAAAAATGCATCAATTTTCTGCATATCAAGCTAGTAAATTTTACGAAGTACACAAAGGAAAGCCATTTTACGATGGTTTAGTAGAATATATGAGCTCCGGACCTTTAGTAGCCATTGCGTTGGAAAAAGAAAATGCAGTAGTGGACTTTAGAAAATTGATTGGCTCCACCAACCCAGAGGAAGCAGCAGAGGGAACAATTCGCAAAGAATTTGCCGAATCCAAAACTAAAAATGCTGTACATGGATCGGATTCTGATGAAAATGCTTTAATAGAAATAGGTTTTCATTTTTCAGCTTTAGAGTTATTTTAATTAGTTAGGAATATTTTAAATGAAACTGATATTATTTTCACCCACAGCATCTGTTAAAAACGAACTAAGTGTTTTAAAAGACTTGTTTGCAATGGGTTTGGAAACTTATCATTTAAAAAAACCTACTTACTCCGAGAAAAAAATGAAAGCATATTTGGATAAAATTCCATCCGAATACCATAACCGGATAGTTATTCACAGCAATCATTTATTAGTTAAAAAATACAATTTAAAAGGCATTCATTTTCCCTCTAAATTGTTAAAAAAGAAATTCAAAACTTGGTGGATTTTAAAACGAACCAAAGAAAAACAACCTTGGTTAACAGTTTCCACTTCGTTTCACTCGGTAAAGGAATTGGATCAAGTTAACCCAGTATTTGATTACGTTTTTTTAAGTCCGATTTTCGATAGTATTACTAAAAGTCAGTACCAAAGCGGATTTAAAGAATTTAGTTTAACCAATAATTTAAAAAACACACCATACAAAGTAATAGCTTTAGGAGGTATAACGGATGAAAAAATTCCAATAGTAAAACGAATGGGCTTTTATGGAATGGGTTTGTTGGGAGCCTTGTGGACATCAGATGAACCATTAAAAATTTTTGAAAACGTACAAAATAAATTAAACGAACTTACATAATAAAATGGATATCAACACTTATTTCGAATCAATAGGCATTTGGGGAATTATTAGTTTAATTGTACAAATTTATGCTGCCATACATGCATTTAAACGCCGAAATATATTTTGGGGAATATTAAGCTTAATTTTTATTTTCTCGGCAGTATTTTATGTTATTTTATATATCATACCCGAGTGGAGAGGCAGAAAACCAATGGGTATGATGGGCATGGGAGCTGGTAACGATTTTGATTTAAAAAAGCATGAAGTTAAATTGCAAAACAAATACAACCCTAAAGAAGAAGTAGAACGATTGGAAGAGTTGGTTAAGGAATCGGATACGGTTGCAAACATACGTAAATTAGGAGATGTATATATGGAATTGCAAGAATACGAAAAAGCTTACGCCAATTATTCAAAATGTTTAAAAGGAGTATTTAAGGACGATGCTTATATTTTATTAGATGCAGCAAAAGCCGCTTACAAAGCAAAAAAATACAACGAAAGTATTGCTCATATACAATTAATTTTAGATAATACGCCTAAATTCCCCGACCAAACATACTGGTTTGTTTTGGCAAAAAATTACGAAGCAATTCAACAACCTGAAAAAGCATTAGAAATTTACCAAAAACATATTTGGGATATTAGAGGTGAAGAAGCTAAGTTTAATTACGCAACGCTTTTGTTCCAATTAGGAAAAAATGATGAAGGTGCTGAAGTTGCTAATACTATTGTAAAAGATGTAAGTAAAGGTACGCCAATGTATAAAGCCGAGCAAGCTTTATGGATGGAAGAAGCCAAAAAATTATTGGATAAAATGGGTAAATCTCATACCTTGAAATTAAACGATGACAGAAGTTAATCGTAAAAATCAAGCTCTAGAAATACTTCAAAATCAGTTTGGTTACTCATCGTTTAGAGAAAACCAATGGGAATGTATTAATGATATTTTACATCAAAAAGACACCTTAATTTTAATGCCTACTGGTGGCGGAAAATCCTTATGCTTCCAAATTCCTGCCTTAATGATGAACGGAACAGCGGTTGTGATTTCACCCTTAATTTCGCTCATGAAGGACCAAGTAGACAGTTTGGCGGCAAACGGTATTTACGCAGCTTTTTATAACAGTTCCTTAAACGATGAGGAACAACGTAAAATAGAAAGTGAACTTTTACAACAGCAAATAAAATTGTTGTATGTTTCTCCCGAAACATTTGTAACAGATATTTTTATTTCCATGTTACAAAATATAAATATATCCTTGATTGCCGTGGATGAAGCGCATTGTATATCCTCGTGGGGACATGATTTTAGGCCAGAATATGCCAAAATTGGTAGGTATAGAAACAAGTTAAAAAATATACCTTTTGTTGCACTAACCGCTACAGCCGATAAACTAACCAAAAAAGATATAGTAGAGCAATTACAATTGCAAAATCACACAGAATATGTTTCGAGTTTTAATCGAGCTAATTTATCTTTAAATATTTTACCAGGAAAAAACCGTTGGGATAATATTTTAGCACTGCTATTGGATCGCAAAAATACCAGTGGAATAATTTATTGTACCAGCAGGAAAACTTGTGAGAGTTTAGCGGATAAATTGTGTGCTTTTGGTTTTGAGGCCGCACCTTATCATGCAGGTTTATCAAAAGACATTAGAGAAAAAACCCAAAATGATTTTATTAAAGATGAATTGCAAATTGTAGTTGCAACCATTGCTTTTGGGATGGGAATTGATAAATCTAATGTGCGTTGGGTAATACATTACAACCTACCTAAAAATATCGAAAGTTATTATCAGGAAATTGGTAGAGCTGGTAGAGATGGTGCACCTGCAGATACTTTTTTATTTAGTACTTATGCAGATTTTTTGCAAATAAAAGATTTAATTGCCCAAAGCGGACAGCGAGAATTTATGGAAACCAAGCTACAACGTTTAATGGATTATACCGAGGCTAGAAGTTGTAGAAGGAAAATATTATTGGCTTATTTTGGTGAAATTTTACAAGATAATTGCGGAAATTGTGATGTTTGCGAACATCCACCAAAGGTTTTCGATGCCACAGTTTTAACTCAAAAAGCATTATCTGCTGTAGTTAGATTAAAACAAAATGAAGGTGTAAATATGATCATAGAAGTATTACGAGGAAGTTCTCGTACAGCAGTTTACGAAAAACAATATCATTTATTACCTACTTTTGGTGTTGGAAAGGATTTAACTTTTAACGAATGGCAACAATATATTTTACAGTTAATTAATTTAGGATATTTGGAAATTGCTTACGATAATCACAACAACTTAAAAGTAACAGAGTTAGGTAAAAAAGTGTTGTTTGAAAATCAGAAAGTAGAGTTGGTGAAAAGTTTAGAGCGACAAACGATTCAAAAAAGAACAGAACCCATCCAACAACAAAATACATTTAAATTTGGTAAAACCGATCCTGTTTTGTTTGAAAAAATGCGCAAGTTACGCTTAGAAATTGCCAAACGCGAAAACAAAGCGCCTTATATGATTTTTAGCGATAATACTTTGCAACAATTGGCAGCTGTTAAACCCAAACATTTAAAAGAGTTTACTACTATTGAAGGAATTGGTAATCATAAAAAAGATTTGTATGGTTTACCATTTTTACAACTAATTTTGGAAAATAATTAAATTAAATGTAGCTTAGTTAATCGATTTAAATTCGTAAAAAAATGATAAAATATTTGGGTATTATAATTTTTGTTTTTGCATTAAGTTCGTGCGAAAAATTGTTTTTAAAAGATGATGTCGCTTCAACAAATCCATTCGAAAACTTCGATTATTTATGGAATGAAGTAGATAAAAAATATGCTTATTTTGAACTTAAAAATGTGGATTGGGCTGTTATTGGACAACAATACAGAGCAAAATTGTACGCTGATATGAGTCGGGATTCATTATTTAAGGTATTACGCGATTTGTTATTTGAGTTGAAAGACGATCATGTGAATTTAGTTAGTCCGTTTAATGTATCCGTATATAATGTAGAGTTTAAATATCCACCAAACTATTTCCGAAGAACTGTAAGCGATTATTATTTAAATCAACAAATAAACTACACCGGCGCATTTACACACGGATTTTTACCCAATAAAGTTGCTGGATATGTTAGGTACAGTAGTTTTATGAATATGGTAAATATGGACGATTGGGTTAAAATTTTAAAAATGTACGAAAATACAAATGGATTAGTGTTGGATATTAGAGAAAATGGAGGTGGTGTTGTACTTAATATTCCGGCTATTTTATCTCCATTTGTGCAAAATGATGTAATTGCAGCATACACTCGTACTAAAAACGGACCTAATATAAACGATTTTTCGGCAAAAGAAAACTTTACGATTACACCTCACGAAAATTATTTTTTCCCTAAACCTGTAATGGTTTTAACAGATAGAGGATCTTACAGTGCAAGTACTTTTTTTGCAACAGCAACGAAAGCTTTACCAAATGTTGAGTTGGTTGGTGATACCACAGGCGGTGGCGGTGGATTGCCAAACGGCGGACAATTGCCTAATGGATGGACTTACAGATTTAGTGTTTCGCAAACTTTATATCTAAATGGAGATAATTCTGCTGAAAACGGAGTTCCGCCAGATTATCCTGTGTTGTTTGACTGGACCAATTTACAAAAAGATGAAATTTTAGATAAGGCTATTGAAATACTTCAAAATTGGTAAAATGCAAATCCCTACATTTATAATTCACGTTAGTACAAATACCCAACGCGAAAAACATATCATACAGCAAATTCAAAAATCAAAACTCCTACATAATTACCAATTTATAAACAAAGGAGATATAAAAGATATAAATATCAACATTCATCAACAATATTTTGGAGGCGCATTAGATACCATTAATGCTGCAACATCTTGCGCTTACAAACATATTTTGGCTTATCAAGAAGTGCTTAATCAAAATTTAGATTTTGCTTTAATTTTAGAAGATGATATCTTTTTGCAATCTAATTTTGATGAAATCATTAGTGCTGCTATTTACGAGTTACAAAAATCTGGTTTGAAAAATTATTTTATTTCTTTGGAGGATTCTAATTTAAAGTATGTAACTGGAAAAGAGTTGGTTGAAGGTAAATATTTGTATAAAAAAGATAAGGGTAGATTAGCAGGAGCGTATTTGATAGATAAAATTACATGTGAAAATATGCTAGCAGAAATCACAAAAAATAAGTGTAATTTAACCATAGATTGGTTTCATAATTATTGCGCCGAGTTAAATTTGTTGCAAATTTATTGGTTGCATCCAACTGTTGCTTATCAAGGAAGTTTAACAGGGAGTATTCCTTCATTAATTGATGATAAAAAAACTGGATGGAAAAGAGAATTGGGCTATTTTGCGCAAAAATTATATAAGAAATTACTGTATAAATTTAGATAAATTAAATTGATTTAGGTTTATACTAAATTTTAAAAATATATTTGCAAAAAATTAAAATGGATAATCAAACCAATAATTTTGGCGCTATCATACCTTTGGCTTGGCCAGATAGTTTAGTGAATACATCGTTTAAATTAATGGATCCATTTTTTTCGATTTTAAACTTATCCAAAAAAGGGTTTTATAAAGTTGGACATGCAGCCATGGCGGTTGCTCAAATGGATGGCACATTGCTGTATTTTGATTTTGGTAGATATATTGCGCCAAAAGGAAAAGGACGAATTAGAGGCTGTAACACCGATCCCGAAATTACACTACAAAATAAAGCTGTTTGGCAAGGGAATCAGTTACAAAATTTAGAAGAAATTTTGTTGGAAATTGCTCAAAATAAACATACTCATGGCGAAGGTAAAATGTATGCGGGTGTGCATTATATTCAAAATACACAAAAAGCTTTACAATATATTTTACAACAACAACAACGAGAATTCATTAGCTACGGACCCTATGTTCCCAATGGTACCAATTGCTCCCGTTTTGTTGCACAAACTATAGCTCATGTTAGCGATGTTAAACAAAAAATAAAATTTTTATATCCATTTTACACCACACCTAGTCCTTTGGGAAACATTTTTAACTCTAACGGTAAGCTGCTGTTAGAAATTCATCAATCTAATATACAGTCTATTCCAATTGATAATTTACAGCAAAAAATAAAAGTGCTTAAAAGCAAAGTTTTATTTAATAAAAACGAAGCGTTATTACAAAATCTTGATTTAACTAAACGTTACCAATTTAACGCTCCAAATCCACACGAAAATATCCCTGTAAATGCAAAATGGTTGGGTGGAATGGGAGCAGGAGCTTGGTTTACTGTATTTCCTCAAAACGCTACAAGCATTTTGGTTAAACGCCAGCAAAAAGATGGCTATACAGATTATGAAACTTTATTTGAACTCCAACAAGGTAATTTTAATCCTACACAAGCCTTTGAAATTGTTTACGGGAGCAATTTCCAAAAAACAATTCTAACCCAAAACAATCAGTTTGTAATTTTTAATCGGAAATAATTTTATTGAATAAGTGTTTCGAAAACGTGTAATAAATCTTAGATTAATAATTAAATCTAACTTTTGATAATTCGGTTATTAAATCAGGATTTTCTTCTAAGCTGTTTCCAATTACCAATAAATCTGCACCAGCTTTGTAATTTTCAGCAACTTTTTCGGCAGTTTTAATTCCTCCACCAACAATCAGTGGACAATCAATAACTGCTGAGGTAGCTTGAATCATTGCTCCAGAAACTGGATTTTTTGCACCACTTCCTGCATCTAAAAAAATTAGTTTTAATCCTAACATTTCACCAGCCATAGCTGTAACAGCTGCAATACTTGGTTTATTATGCGGAACAGGTAAACTGTGGCTTATGTATGAAGCAGTTGTGGGCACCCCGCTATCCACTAAAATATAACCTGTAGGTAAAACTTCAATGCCACTTTGTTTAACTAAAGGTGCAGCAATTACATGTTGTCCTATTAATAAATCCGCATTTCTGCCAGAAATTAAAGACAAAAACAATAAAGCATCTGCTTTTGGATTAATTTGGTAAACACTACCTGGAAATAAAATACATGGAATTTGCGTATGGCTTTTAATATATGTTAAAGTTGAATTTAATGAATCGTTTGTAATTAAACTTCCTCCTACAAAAAAATAATCCACAGCATTTTCGATACCTAACTTAACTAAGTCCTTTAAAATTAAAGGGTTTAGATTGTCGGGGTCAATCAAAACAGCAATAGATTTTTGTTTTGCTTGCTTTTTTTCAACTATATTTTGATATATTTTAACCATAATCGACCGCTAAAATAAAGCATATTTATCTTAACACAAATAATATCTGATAATTTATTTTGCATTTTAGCAAGTAAATCTCTAGTTTTACGAAAAATTTTTATAACACATGGCAAATATTAAAACAGAAAACTTTAAAGTTAAGGACATTAGCTTAGCTGAATGGGGAAGAAAAGAAATTAGATTAGCTGAGGCAGAAATGCCTGGTTTAATGGCGTTAAGAGAAGAATTTGGTAAAGATAAACCTTTAAAAGGTGCGCGTATTGCAGGTTGTTTACACATGACTATCCAAACGGCGGTTTTAATCGAAACTTTAATCGAATTGGGTGCTGAGGTAACTTGGTCTTCTTGTAATATTTTTTCTACACAGGACCATGCAGCAGCAGCAATTGCAGCAGCAGGTATCCCAGTATTTGCTTGGAAAGGAATGAATGAAGAAGAATTTGATTGGTGTATTGAACAAACTTTATATGCGTTTGAAGGTGGACAACCTTTAAATATGATTTTAGATGATGGTGGTGATTTAACCAATATGGTTTTTGATAGATATCCTGAATTGATTAAAGGAATTAAAGGTTTATCTGAAGAAACTACAACTGGTGTTCATCGTTTATATGAGCGCCAAAAAAATGGAACATTATTTTTACCTGCAATTAATGTAAACGACTCGGTTACAAAATCTAAATTTGATAATAAATATGGTTGTAGAGAATCTTTAGTGGATGGTATCCGAAGAGCTACAGATGTTATGATGGCAGGTAAAGTTGCTGTTGTAGCAGGTTTTGGTGATGTAGGTAAAGGTTCGGCAGAATCTTTAAGAGGTGCTGGCGCGCGTGTAATTGTTACCGAAATCGACCCGATTTGTGCTTTACAAGCTGCAATGGAAGGTTTTGAGGTGAAAAAAATGATTGATGCGGTTAAAGAGGGTGATATTATTGTTACAACTACTGGTAACAAAGATATTATTGTTGCAGAGCATTTTGAGTTAATGAAAGATAAAGCTATTGTTTGTAATATTGGACACTTTGATAACGAAATTGATATGGCTTGGTTAAACCGTACTTACGGTCATACGAAAGATACGATTAAAGACCAAGTTGATAAATATACTATTGGAAACGGAAACGAAATTTTAATTTTAGCAGAAGGTAGATTAGTAAATTTAGGTTGTGCAACAGGCCATCCTTCTTTTGTAATGTCGGCTTCATTCACTAACCAAACATTAGCACAATTAGAGTTGTGGAAAAATTCGGCTAGTTACAAAAACGAAGTATATACTTTACCAAAACATTTAGATGAAAAAGTAGCGCGTTTACACTTAGCTAAAATTGGTGTTGAATTAGATGTTTTATCTAAAGACCAAGCAGATTACATTGGTGTACAAGTAGAAGGCCCATACAAAGGCGAGTTTTACAGATACTAATCGTATAGCTTAAATATACTAAAAAAGGTGTTGCTAATTCAAGCAACACCTTTTTTTTTGGATATTAACTAATAATCTTAGGTTAATACAAATTTTGAAAGATAAATGATCATAGGTTAAGGTAACTCATAAACTTTACAATTTAATTCGAATCAAGATTTTAAAAATCCTATACCTAAAAAAAGGTAAAAAGAAAAATTTTACTACCATAAATAAGGTATTAAAAAAAACCGAATACCATTTTTACGGTATATACCTAATAATCAAATACTTATTTTGTGGTATTGTATTGGTTTTTTAAATCATTCAATTTTGCAATCGTAAATTATAAACTAAAATTTAACGATTATGCAAATCAAATTTTTACTATTTTTAAGTGCTTTATTTAACCTTCAAATCCATGCTCAGGATGGTATAGTGGTTAGTCAGGGTGCCTCCTACCAAAACCAAGTTTGGTACAGTTTGCGCAACGGTGTTGTTACTTCATCGCCAAAAAACAATTGGGATATTGCTTTCCAAACCACCAATCGTGGAAGTTCAATTCACATCAATTCTGCCTCGGGTGTAAAATTATGGGCACATCCAACGGCAAAAATTAGTGATTGGGCAACTTTAGATACAACAGGATTAAGCGAATGGACAGAGTTGAACAATTCATCTACAAGTTGGGATAGAGGTGCTTTTACCAACGCAGCTGTTCAAGGGAATTCATTTGATGTGGGTTGGGGATTGTACAGCATGATAACGCATCATGTTAATGGAAACCGCATTTTTATTATCCAAACCAAAACTGGAAAATACAAAAAGTTTTATGTGGAAAGTTTAATTAATCGGGTATATAAATTTCATGTATCGGATATCAATCACGAAAATTTAGTAAGCGGAGAATTAAACAAAAACGATTACGATAAAAACTTTATGTATTACGATATCGATAATGCAAAATGGGAAAACCGCGAACCCAACAGCAATACATGGGATATTACCTTTACACAATACATCGAAAATATTCCGTCGCCTTATTTAGTTACAGGTATTTTATTAAACGAAGGCGTTACTGCTGCAAAAGTAACCACCAAACAAATTGAAGATTTTGCGGCTTGGGATACATTAACATTTAGCGCAAATATTAACATAGTGGGGCACGATTGGAAAGCTTTTAATATGAATCTTTTTAGATTTACGGTATCCGATAGTACATTATTTGTGCTTAAAACAGCAAACGACGATGTTTTTAAAATCAACTTTACAGCTTTTAGCGGACAAAGTTTAGGTAATTATACTTTTAACAAAGAGTTATTAGTTGCTTTAAACGCTTCGAATATTTCGTTTGAAAATGTAAAAGTTTATCCAAATCCAAGCACCAATGGAGTTGTTTTTGTAGACGGATTAAATACAAATAACGGAAGTATCCATTGTGCAATTTACAATTTACAAGGAGGTATTGTAGCGCAAGAAAATACCCAAAGTACTCCTTTACAACTTAATTTACAACATTTAAACAAAGGAATGTACATTTTACAAATAAATCAAAACAATCAAATTTATACTCAAAAATTAATTATTCAATAATGCAAACAATTCACAAATTTATTATCCTTTTACTAGTTGTAATAGGATTTGCTTGCAACACACAACCAGTTGCAGAAACCGTTGAAAATACTGATAAAATTATTTCCTTAAATGGAACATTAACCGAAATTATTTGTGCAATAGGCTTACAAAATCAACTCGTTGGGGTAGATGTTACCAGTACTTTCCCTAACTCTTTGGATTCCTTACCTAAATTAGGGCATACACGTAATTTAAATACCGAGGCAATTTTAGCCTTAGCTCCAACTTTAATTTTTGCAGTTGAGGGCGAATTAAAACCCGAAACCATCACACAATTGGAGCAAACTGGCGCAAAAGTTTTATTAATTAAACACGAACCAACTTTACAAGGTAGCCAAAATACCATAAAGGCATTGTGTGCACATTTTAAAAAGGAGGAACTAGCGCAACAATTAATAAATGATTTGCAAAATGATTTGCAAAAAGTGCAAAAATTATATCATGCTCCAAAAGTAATTTTTATTTACGCCAGAGGTGCTGGTACTTTAATGGTATCTGGGAAAGGAACTGCAATGGCTAATATTATTGAATTGGCAGGTGGTGTAAATCCTTTGCTACAATTTGACGACTTTAAACCTTTAACCCCCGAGTTTTTATTAGAAGCCAATCCGGATGCATTTTTACTGTTTGATAGCGGTTTAGAGAGTTTACAAGGGATTGAAGGTTTGTTGCAAATACCCGGAATTGCGGAAACTAACGCAGGTAAAAACAAAAAAATTATTGCTTTAGACGGACAATTAATAAGCGGATTTGGTCCGCGTTTAGGTATTGCAGCACAGTTAATTAATCAAAAACTTAAAGAAATAAACGTTGAATAAGCGCAATAAAAATATTTTATTCCTACTCATTTTAGCAGTATTGTTTAGTGTTTTAGTAAGTGCTAATTTGGGAGCTGCTTTTATTACATGGCAAGATTTTATGGCAAGCTTTGGTAAGCTGTTTTCAGCCTTTAATTTTAACCATAAGGATATTATTTTATTTAATATTCGTTTTCCACGTGTTATAGGAGCAGCTTTAGTGGGAAGTATTTTAGCTTTAGCAGGAACATCCATACAAGGCGTATTTAAAAACCCATTGGCAGATCCCTCGATAATTGGTATTTCCGCAGGCGCAGCCTTATCAGCCGCAGTAGTTATAGTAATTTTAAGTAGCCTAGTAAGTTTTGCTGCATGGGGAGGTTTAAGTGTTTTATCTCTAACCACCTTTGTAGGCGCGTTTTTTACGGCTTGGTTGGTTTTTAAAATAGCACAACACCATAAAAAAACCAATATAGCAACATTGTTGTTGGCAGGAATTGCTATAAATGCTTTTTCGGGTGCCATTATGGGCGCTTTAATTTACTCGGCTAACGATGTACAATTGCGAAGTATTACCTTTTGGACAATGGGGAGTTTAGGTGGATTAAACTGGACACAATTGGGTATTTTATCTATAGCAGCAATAGTGTGTTGGATATTTTTAGTACCAATTGGAAAATCGCTAAACGCCTTAGCTTTGGGCGAAAACGAAGCTTTTTTAATGGGTGTATCTAGCGAAAAAATTAAGCGCCGTGTAATTGTAATAAGTTCCATTGCCGTTGGGAGTACTGTTGCATTTTGTGGTATGATTGGTTTTGTAGGTTTGGTGGTGCCACATATTTTACGTTTGTGGATTGGTCCCGATCACCGATTTTTATTACCCGCAAGTGCTTTAGGCGGTGCGTTACTTTTAATTTGGGCAGATACTTTTGCCCGCACCATTGTTGCACCCACCGAATTACCCATTGGAATTTTAACCAGCGCCATAGGAGCACCTTTGTTTTTGTACTTATTAATTCAGCAAAAAAAGCAATTGTTATGAGTTTAGTAATTAAAAATTTACAATGCACTTTGGGTAATATACTGGTTTTAAACCAAATTAATTTGGCTTTAAATACCGGAGAATTTATAGGGATTTTAGGTGCAAACGGCGCCGGAAAATCTACATTGATTAAATGTATAGCTCAAATTCAACAATATCAATCGGGCGAAATATATTGGCAAAATCAAAATTTACAACAATACAACACCCAAAATTTAGCGCAACAAAGGGCAGTACTTACACAACAAATACAGGTTGGATTTAATTTTATAAGTAAAGAAGTGGTGATGATGGGGCGCTATCCGTATTTTAAGGATTTTCCAAGTGTTACAGATGAAATTTTGGTAGATAAACATTTAGAACAAACCGAAAGTTACGAATTAAAAAATCGCGATTTTTTAAGTTTATCTGGCGGGGAACAACAACGTATCCATATCTCCCGAGTATTTTGTCAGGCGGATAACCCCCAAAACCCTCAACTTTTATTGCTAGATGAACCCTTAAATAATTTAGATATTAAACACCAACACCAAAGTTTAAAAAGTGCCCAACAATTTGCGCATCAAGGTAATTTGGTAATTGCCGTTTTACACGATATTAACCTAACAGCTTTGTATGCCGATAAAATAATACTGATGCACCAAGGAAAATGCATAGCTTTTGGCACACCCAAACAAGTTTTAACCCAGCACAATTTATATCATTGTTACGATTATCCTGTGGAGGTAAACACGCATCCTTTTTCGGATTGTCCGATGGTGCATTTTGGTTATCACACAATTACTAAAAATCAAGTTATTCATCATTAAAATTTAATTATTATGGAAGTTAGCGCACAAAGTTTAAAACAAGAATGGCAAAATTTACTTGCCCAAGAACCTAAAATCAGAATTAGAAATGCAGCCGAAAAATTAGGGGTATCCGAAGTAGAATTGTTGGCTACACAATGTGGCGAAAATGTAATTCGATTAGAGCCTAAGTTTAGTGCAATTTTGGCTAAAATAGAAAGTTTAGGAAAAGTAATGGCTTTAACGCGCAACAACGATGTGGTACACGAGCGCAAAGGAGTATATTTAAATTCTAGTTTAGATAACCCGCATGTTGGTTTATTTGTGGGTGAAGATATTGATTTACGCATATTTTTTAGCACATGGAAAAGTGTATTTGCAGTAAGCGAAGGGGAAGGGAAAACACTGCGCAAAAGCATACAGTTTTTTGCAAAAGATGGCGAAGCAATTCATAAAATATTTTTAACAAACGAAAGTAACGAAACAGCTTATGATGTTTTAGTTCAAGAGTTTACATCTGTTAATCAAAACCCTGAGGAAGAAGTAGTTTTTTTAAAAAACGAAGAAGTTTTTGCTAAGGTGGATGAGGTTGATGTAAAGGCTTTTCAGCAGGAATGGTTAGATTTAAAAGATACTCACCACTTTTTTGGCTTACTTAAAAAACACCGTTTATCAAGGACTTTAGCTTTACAATTGGCACCAAAGGGAAACTACGCTGTACCTTTGAACAATACAGCGTTGGAGCAAATATTAAACGAAGTTTCACAAAATGATGCCGAAATTATGGTTTTTGTGGGTAACAAAGGCATGATACAAATACATACTGGTAAGGCTAAAAAAATTGTTCCTATGGAACAATGGTTAAACGTGTTGGATCCCGATTTTAATTTACATGTAGCGCAACCCAACATTGCTCAATCGTGGATTGTGCGTAAACCTACCGAGGACGGAATAGTAACTTCTTTGGAATGTTTTGATGCCAAAGGAGAGCAAATTGTGCAATTGTTTGGCAAACGTAAACCGGGTATTCCAGAGCTAAAATTATGGCAAGATATTGTAGAAAAGGTTGAGCAGAATTCGAAATTAAAATAAGCATACATGCAAGTTCAAAAAATCATTTTCTTTTTACTTTTTGTGTTGGGCTATGCATTGCATAGCTCCGCGCAAATTGTAGTAAAAGATACCGAAAACAATAAAAATATTGCTGGAGCAACTTATAATTTTAAATTGTTAAGCGATAAAAAATGGATAAAAGGAGTTAGTGATGCTAATGGAATAATTTATTATCCCGAAAGTTGGGAAAATCAGTTGGTTTGGATACAAATTTATCATCCAAATTATGGCGTTAGCGAGGATACTCTTAAAGCTAATAAAAACGCGATTTTGTCCATTACAGAAAAAACGATTGTACTAAATGATATTGTTTTAACAGCGCAATACAAGGAGGGAAATGCCAACGATGCGGTGCATAAAATTAATGTAATTACAGCCGATAAAATAGAAAAAATGGCGGCGGTAAACTTAAGAGATGTTTTATCCAACGAATTAAACGTAAGGATACAACAGGATAATATTTTAGGCGCAGGAGTGAGTATGCAAGGAATTAGAGGAGAAAATGTTAAAATAATGATTGATGGTGTGCCGGTAATTGGGCGGCAAAATGGAAATGTGGATATATCGCAAATTAACTTAAATGATGTGGAACGAATCGAAATAATCGAAGGTCCATTGAGTGTAAATTATGGCACCAACGCCTTGGCAGGAACAATCAATATCATCACCAAAAAAAAATCCAAAAAAGTAATAAACCTAGAGTACTTTAATTATTTGGAAACCATTGGTACGCATAACAATTCTGTTGCTTTGGCGCATCAATCTAAAATTGGCAGATTTGCTTTATCGGGCAATCGTAATTATTTTGATGGTTGGAATCCTGGAGATAAAATCGGAGATAATTTTAAAGCAATTTTTCCAGATTCATCGCGATTTATGGCTTGGAAACCAAGGGAGCAATACAATGGCAGATTAAGTTATTATACAAAATATAAAAAGTTAGAAATTGGTTTAAAAACCGAATATTTTAAGGAAACTATCATAAACAGAGGTTTACCACGTGGTGCGTTTGGGCAATTGGCTTTTGATGATTATTATTATACTACCCGTTGGGATAATGCGCTAATGTTGGACGGTAAAGTAAATAAAACTCATCAATTTAAAACGGTAAGTTCGTACAACTTTTTTGAGCGACAAAAAAATACTTATGTAAACGATTTAACCTCCGAAAACCAATTTTTGCGAACCGAACAAGGCGATCAAGATACCAGTAATTTCAACTTATGGATGTCGAGGGGTTCCATTTTTAGAGCAAAAGATAGCGCAAAAGTAAATTACGAAATAGGTTATGATATCAATTACGAGAGTACAACGGGTGTTCGCATTGAAAACCAAAGGCAGTCTATTGGCGATTTTGCTTTATTTTCCTCAGCCGAAATTACCCCGATTAAAAACCTAGTAATCCGCCCAGGTTTGCGTTATGCCTACAACACCGCCTATCAAGCACCTGTAATTCCATCTATTAACCTAAAAAAAGATTGGGGTAAAGGATATAAATATACTTATACTTTAAGAGCATCTTATGCCAAAGGTTTTAGAGCACCAGCCCTGCGTGAACTGTATTTCTTTTTTGTAGATGTAAATCATAATATTGTAGGAAATCCTAATTTAAAAGCCGAAAAATCGGATAATTTCACTTTAAATTTTAAAAATAAAATTTGTTTTGATAAATGGGTACTAAAAAACGAATTGGGTGTTTTTTACAACGATATTCGTAATTTAATCACCTTGGCACAAACTACAGATTTGGGACAGTTTTCGTACATAAACGTGGGAGTTTACAAAACTTATGGCGTAAATGTGCAGCAAAATTATCAGTTTAATTTAATAAAATACAACATCGGATTTTCGTACATTGGTTTGTACAACCAAATTAGCGAAAACAAAAGTGTTAGTACTTTTAGTTATTACCCCGAAGTGCAAAATAATATCCAATGGGATATTCCAAAAACCAAAAGTTCATTGTCGGTTTTTTACAAATATCAAGGACGTTTACCCGGATTTTTTGTAAATGAAGATAATGAAATTGAGGAATCATTTGTAAATGCCTATCACAACTGCGATGCTACTTTAAGTAATAAATTATACAAACAAAAAATTTTATTGGCAATTGGAGTAAAAAATATTTTTAATGTGCAAAACGTAGCTGCTAATAGAGCTAGCGGAGTACATTCGGGCAGTGGTTCATCGGTTCCGGTTGCAACAGGAAGATTTTTCTTTATTAAAACAACTATAAAAATTTAATTATCATGATACAAAAATTATGTATTTGGAGCTTTATTAGCATTGTATTTTTATCTTGTAAACCCGATGAAATTTTATTGCAAAAGCCCGATGTTAATAAGGATAATCTATTGATTAGTTTATCTATGCAATCCAACTACGAGGATCAAGTTTGGTTTTGCTTAGCAGAGGGAAAGGAGGTGTATAGAAACAAAAAAATGGCTTGGGATATTCAATTTTCTTGTATCGGAAATAATTATATTTTCCTTAACTCCTCTTTAGTGATGAAGGCTTCCGTAACCAATTTCACCAATTGGACGGATGTTAACTCGGGCAATGGTTTAAAATTTACACATGATCATTCATCGGGAAATAAGGATAGTTTGGCAATTGGAAAAGCCGAGGATGTACTAAATAAAATTATTGTAATTGATAGAGGATTTGATGTTTTAGGAAATCCATTGGGATTAATTAAATTCCAAGTAAAGGCTGTAAATAATCAAAAATATACAATACAATTTGGTGCTATAAATTCCACTACTGGAACAGAGGTAGAAATAATAAAAAACCCCGATTATGCAACGGTTTCGTTTAGTTTAAATGATGCAAAAACTTTGTTGATAGAGCCCATGCCAGCTGCTTACGATATTGTTTTTACGCAATACACACATAGTTTTTACAATCCCTACACACCTTATTTGGTTACAGGTGTACTAAGTAACCGAAAAAACACTAAAGTTGCCGAAATTACAACAAAAGCTTACGAATTAATTACATTAGAGGACACTAAAAATTTGGTATTTACAGATAGTTTGGATGCTATCGGTTACGATTGGAAAACTTATTCTTTTGACACACAATCTTTTACTACCCATTCGCAAAAGGTTTATATTATTCAAACCCAAAAAAACGATATTTTTAAACTACAATTCCTAGATTTTTACAACGATCAAGGTATAAAAGGCTACCCACTTTTTAACTTACAAAAATTATAGTTTTATGTTTGAAAAATGTAAAATATAAATTTTAAAAATTCAATATTAACAAGATATTTTTATAGCAAATTTGTTACAAAACTATTTTTACTCATACAAAGATTTTAATTGATTTTCGGGGTTGATTTTTTGTTGATTGTAATGGGTTTCTATGCCATTTTTGTAGGTTACGGTTAAAATTATTTCTCCGTATTCTCCGTAAAAATACCAATCGCCATTTTTTTCGCCACCGCTATATCTGCCCTCTTTTTTTGGTTTTCCATTTTTAAACCAAAATTGATGTTTGCCTATGGGTAAACCCAATTGGAATTCGCCAATAAAAATTACTGTTCCATCTAAAATTTCGCTTTTCCAAATACCAGTTTTTAAACCATTTTCGTATTTTCCATAAGTGTATTCTTGTCCGATTATATAAAACCAAAAACCTTCTTCCTCTCCGTTTTTATATACACCTTTTGCAACCACTTTTCCGCTGTCGTTTTTCTGAATAAAATCGCCATATAAATCACCATCTATATAATTTATAATACTTAAAGTATCGCCCGTTTCAAAAAACCAATACCAAGTTTTATCTTCTAAGCCTTGATTGTTGTAATAAGCAATTTGTTCAATTTTCCCGTTAGGATAATAAAAAATCCATTCGCCTATTTTTTTGTCGTTATTGTAAACTCCTTTTGCTTGTAAATCGCCGTTTGCATAAAAATGTTCCCAATAACCGTTTTTAATTCCCGATAAACTTATACCACCTTTCCCAATTAACACATCATTTTTATATAATTCGCCCCTTTCGATATCGCCATTTTCGTTGTAAAATTGATGCGTTCCTTCTTTTTTTCCATCTTTATTAATAGCACCATAACTTTTAACTTTTCCGTTAGCGTGATATTTTGTTTTCCCTTCTAAAACAGTAACTTCAGGTGCATCAACTTGCCAAATTCCGTTTTGATATTTTTTAATTTCGATAAGGTTTCCTTTTGCGTTATAAGTTTTTTCGTAACCATGCTTTAGGTTGTTTACATAATCTGTAGATTGTTGAATAATGCCTTTTGGAGAATAAGTAACCCATGTACCTTGTTTTTTGAGTTGAGCATCAGTACGATTAATTTTTTGAGTATTTTGTAAAAATCCCGAATCGTAGTTTTTAGTTTCGATTATTAATGAGTCTTCATTAAAAACAAACACCAACCCATGAATTTTGCCCTCACGATAGGGTGTTTTAGATAACATTTTGCCGTTTTCGTCAAAAGCAGTAAGGGTGTCGCATAAAATATTTAAGCAATACTTTTTAATTTCTTTAATTTGTTTATTGGGATAATACAAAGTTTCTATACCATGTTTCAATCCTTCTTTATATGTTGTGCTTTGAACTAAAATTTGTTGATCGTTATAAAAGTTCCAAACACTATCCAACAAAAAATTTTTACGATTACCTTCCGATTTTTTTAGTCTGTTGGGATAATAATTTATCCAATATCCTTCTGGTTTTCCATCAACTAAAAGTCCTTCGCTTATCTTTACATTATTTTCGTTTTTAAACACTTTATACTCTTTGTTTTGCGCCCATAAAACGCAATGTATAAAAACAAAAAATAAAGTTATTAAGCGAGGCATAAGTTTAAATTGTGCATCTAAGATACATATTTTTACACACAGAGGGATATTGAATTTTTTAAATTAGTATAATTGTATTTATTCTTTGATAATTTTAGTACTTGTACCATTAATCGAAACTAAATACAAACCACTTTGCCAGCTGTTGGTTTCAATTTCGATAACTTCCTCAGCGGTAGAATTTTGATAAATTAATTGTCCGTTGATGTTAAAAATCTGAATAAAATTAGGTTCGCTTGTTTCTAAATCTTGCAATTCTATTTTAAAATTAGCATGGGTTGGATTAGGGTAAATTTTAATATGATTTAAGGTGATAACATTGGTGTTGATTGTAGGAAATAAATCTTGGTAAATTTTAGCAAATTGTCCTTTAGAAGCACTGCATCCCGAACTGCGATTATCTTGATTTATAGACCATGTCATTAAACCACGAATTTTTGGATAAGTTTTATCTAAAGTATAATTCACTGGTTTTGTTCCATTTCCTTTTAAATAATTTACTGCATTTTTAGTGTTGGTTATATTTAAATATCCGCTACCCGCAGCACATGAATTTGCAGGTAATGCAACTGCAATTTTTTCTTGTGGAATACCCGAAAATGTTCCGGATAAACCTGCGTGATTGTTTGTGAATTTAAATCCTTCAATCATGGCTTCGGTTTGTGTAATCACAAAATCAACTGTGCCTACAGCATACTCTGTAGTATTAGAACTAGTGGTGTATTTTCTCGAATACACTGAACCCGAATTGTACAACTGTACCATTACCAAATCTAAATCGTTGCGCATGGCTTCTAAAAATTGTAAAAATACGCCGTTACATTTATTCCACGGACTAATACCTCCTGAAGTATATGTTACCTCTGGTGCTGTTGTTAAAATCATTTTTCGTCCATATTGCGTTTGATACCAAGACATTAATTCCTTTGTGCCATCAATTAAATATTGCATGTGTGGCCAAGGATTTGTGATAGCTCTTTTAGTATCTGTTGTACCCGGACATAAATAATCTTTTTGTTCCAAATCAATATCAATTCCATCCACACCTGTATTTTGGATAATGGTTTTCATACGAGACACATAAGTATTTTTTTGTGCTTCAGTAGTTAATCGAAACGAACCATTGGCACCACCCACACTCATTAAAACCACTTTGCCTTTTTTACGCGCATCTTCGATATCTTTTTTTAATGCAGCTGTATTGTAACCGGCAGAACTTCCCCAGGATTGTATGTTAAATGCCAATGTATTTATATCGCCTCCAGTTGCAGCGGCAAAGGATAAACAAATAACATTATATCTATCATCTACATCGGCTAATTTAATTAATGGCATATCTGTTTGATGCCAATTGTGCCAATAGCCTACTAAAACAGGATTAGGTAATTGTGCTTTTACTACTAAAAATTGTAAAAAGGTAATTAAAAATAATAATTTAGTTTTCATAGTTAGTGTTTTTGTGGACATTTGTAAAAATTAAACAGAGTTAAGGTTAGATGTCATCCAATATACAAAAAATACCTGATAATATTCGTAATATACTAGGACTTTTACCCGACAAGCCCGGAATTTACATGTATTTTGATAAACACGGCGACATTTTATATATAGGAAAAGCTAAAAACTTAAAAAACCGTGTACGTAGTTATTTTAATGGTGCACAAGTAGGTAAAACCAAGTATTTGGTAAAAAAAATATGCAATATTGAGTACACTGTGGTGGAAACCGAGCAGGATGCTTTGTTGCTGGAAAATAATTTGGTTAAGGAACATCAACCGCCCTATAATATCCGTTTAAAAGATGATAAAACTTTTCCCTGGATTTGTATATTAAATGAACGTTTTCCAAGAGTAATTAAAACGCGAAAGTTAATTAAAGGACAAGGAACATATTTTGGACCCTATACCAACTTAAAATTAGTGTATGTATTGCTGGAAATGTTTCAAAAGGTTTTTAAAATAAGAACTTGCACTTACGAATTAAGCGATAAAAATATTACGCAAAAAAAATTTAGAGTTTGTATGGAATACCAAGTAGGTAATTGCAAAGCACCTTGTGTTGGTAAACAAAATGAAGTAGATTATCTAGAAAATATTCAACGCGTAAAAAAAATATTAAAAGGAAATATAGAAGAAGTTATTGAGGTTTTGGAATTGGAAAGAGATAAAGCTAGCGCAGTTTTAAATTTTGAGCTGGCTTTGGAAATTCAAAATAGTTTAAAGGACTTAATTGATTATCAATCTCGATCTACAGTAGT